>Ga0272446_1000877_pt1 | contig 45736 bp, 47 predicted proteins | sample YNPCB0061_FD_194587 | JGI IMG/M metagenome (GOLD analysis project Ga0272446, IMG submission 194587) | Hot spring microbial mat communities from Yellowstone National Park, WY, United States - YNP-CB-006-1 | ecosystem: Environmental > Aquatic > Thermal springs > Hot (42-90C) > Sediment | place...
GCGTAGTTGATACGCCTACTTTCCACGTCTCTAGTTTAACACATAGAGAGGGCTAAAGCCCCCTGAGTTGGCTGTATCCCCTCGCTAAAGCGGAGGGGTTTTAGCCCGCCCACATCACTCCTATAACGCCTGATGCACTAGCAGCAGTCACTGAGAAGCCCGCACGCTATACGTCAGCATGAGTGTCCGGAGTATGTCACTGAGAGCAGATCCGCTACCTTCTAGTTACGACTAGTTACGATGATTATTGTGGTATGGAATCCGTGCGCCTGCCCACGCTAATTTTTCCCGCAGGGTTTGATAAAACGAATAATGATCGCGCAGCAGAATAAAGCGGGCTTGGCAATCAGCCATCGACACCTGCACTCGCTGCCCCGGCCAAATGGAGGTAGCCATGACCCCATCCATCCATAGTTTGGTATTAAGGCTATGATCCTCCAGCGGCCAAATACTCACGAGAGAGCGCGACGGTAAGACAATGGGACGACTAGAGAGACTCAGGGGGCAAATGGGGGTGACCACCAAGGCTTCCATGCCGGGGTGCACGATGGGACCGTTGGCCGCTACGGTGTAGCAGGTGGATCCGGTGGGAGTGGCCACCAGAAGGCCATCTCCTTGGTACTGATCGACCACATCGCCATCAATTTCCATTTCCAGAATGGCGGTAATCATGCGATCCGCTGAGGCGGGTTTGATGCACATTTCATTGAGGGCATAGTAGCGATCGCCCACGGGTTCGGCGTTGGGTTTTGGGCCTTCAAACACTTGCGCTTGCAGCATCATCCGTTGCTGCATCGCGTACTCATCCCGCTCTAGGCGATCCCAAACGGTTTCCAACTCCGCAAACAGATCAAAAGGTTCGGTTAAGAATCCCAAATGCCCACCAACATTGACCGCAAGAATCGGAACTCCTGGAGCGGCCAAGTGCCGTGCTGCGGCTAGGGAGGTGCCATCTCCGCCTAAGACAATGGCCAGATCAATAGGGTCTGTGACGGAGGCCATAAAAACGGGATAGGGATTATCTCGCGGACCGCTTGGTCCCACGAGCACCCGTGCCCCTCGCTGTTGCAGTTGTCGCACCACCCGATCGGCCCAGTCTTTACTTTGGCGATCGCCCGCCTTGTGTACTACGATCACTTGGTTTAACTGCATCCAGCTTGGCCTACTCCTCGCCTAGGTTTTTCACCTCTTTGACAATACGCGCTAGCTCAGTCTTTTCATCCACAGAAATACGAGTGGGGGTACCGCTGATAATCCCTTCAAAATTGCGGAAGGAGTCGCGAATTTCTGCACCTTTCTCTGTAATCACATACTCACGAATCCCCTTGTCATGCCAAGAACCACGCATCTTAAAGACATTAATAGCTCGCGACATTTCACCGCGAATTTCTACGTACTGCAATAGCAAAATCGTATCCGTAATCGTAGAAATATGGGACTCAGTAATGGAGTTAGACCCCATGAACTGGTCAGTGGTGTTTGTAAAGAACCCCGTGATCTCTTCCTGCTTGGCAAACCCTGTGACCCCAATCACAAACTGGCGGAAGGCATTATTACTGACACCGCGATCTAAGGCCGAAAGGGAGTCAATCGCCACCCGCGACGGCTTAAAGTCAGCGATTTCCGACTTGATAATTTGCAAGTGATCCTCTAAGCCGGCGGATTCAGGATAGGCACAGACAATACGCAGTAACCCTCGCTCCTCGAGTTCCTCAAAGTCAATCCCCCACGAAGAGGCATTGCGCGACAGCTGCGCCCGCGATTCTTCGTAGGCAAACAGCAGAGCACGCTCGCCCTGTTGGCACCCTGTCTCTAAAAACTTACTGACCAAGAGGGTTTTGCCTGTACCCGTGGCTCCTGTTGCCAGAATAATCGAATCTTTGAAGAAGCCGCCCCCACACATTTCATCGAGGGTCTTGACCCCAGAGGACACCCGGGCATTAGAGGATCGCTGTGTCAAGCGCATGGCTCCTAAGGGAAAGATATTAATGCCATTGTTAATGGTGAAGGGATATTCCCCCTTCATGTGGGTGGTACCCCGCAACTTCAGGATTTCTGCGGTTCGCCGCCGTCGCTCTCCCTCTAGGACATTGCGCAAAATCACCACATTATCAGAAACAAATTCTTCGACCCCAAAGCGGGCAACCGGACCATACTCATCAATCCGCTCCGTGGTCATGATGGTCGTTACGCCCAACTGCTTTAAGCGAAAGGCTAAACGAAAAATTTCCCGACGTACAACCGAGGCGGCATCGTACTGTTGAAAGACTGCAGTCACAGAGTCAATTGAAACCCGCGTGGCTTTGTACTTACGGATGGCATACTGAATGCGTTCAATCAGCGCCGATAGGTCAAAGTCGCCGGCGACATCTTGGCCATCGGGATCAGGGGAAGCATCGAGAATGAAGAGCTTGCCCTGATCAATTAATCCCTGTAGATCCCAGCCAAAGCTCAGGGCATTCTTGATGATGTCGTTAGGAGACTCTTCAAAGGTAACGAAAACACCCGGCTCATTAAAGATCGTGATGCCATTGTAGAGAAACTGCACTGCAAAAAGCGTTTTGCCTGTGCCAGAGGTACCGCTGACTAAGGTTGTGCGCCCTTGCGGTAAGCCCCCATGGCTAATGTCATCAAATCCCTCCACCATTGTGCGAATCTTCTTGACTTCGGTGGCGATCGCTGGTTTTGAACTGATCTGATTTTCAGGGGTATCTGTGCTCATAGAGGTTTAGGTACGCACTCGCTAAATAAATTCCAACAAACAGAACAGAGGGCGATCGGGATCAGGTGAGATCATCAGCTTGATCACTGATCTCTTCGTATAGTAAATCAAGGCCAATGAGAACTTTTTCTCGATCCGAGAGATCGCCAATAATGCGCCGCACGGGTGGCGGCAACACCTTTGCCAAGGTGGGGGTTGCCAGAATTTTATCTTCCTCCGCAAGCTGGGGGTTTTTCAGCACGTCAATAACTTTCAGGGCATAGACTCCCTTAAATTCTTTTTCAAGAATATTATTCAAGGTTTTCAGTGCACGTACCGAATTAGGGGTATTACCGGCAACGTAAAGTTTTAGCACATAGGTTTTCCGCAGTGGTGTCATCAGGGTTATACCTCACGCGGAATTGAGCGACGGTACATTTCACATAGATGGGCAATGACATCAATTAACGTTAGACGATAATCCAGCAGAATATCCTCACTACGGCCTTCAAGCTTGAGTTGCTTGGCAAAACTGTCCATGAGTTCAACGTGGAGTTCTATCACTTGGGAGACTGAAATATCAGCAAAGAATGCTTTACTAACAAACTCGTCGATATGTTCATTCGTCTTGGCTTCAGCGCTAAAGTACTCCAGAATAATCGTACGATAAATCGCACGCAGTTCATCTAGGAGCCTGTGTTTCTCGGTGCTGGACATCCGCCGAAAAAAGAACTGCGTGTCTCGCTTGTAGTACACGCCCAAGTATCCCAGCCGCTCCTTGAGCTTCTGTGACAGGCGGTGCTGTGGATCTTGGCCGCTGCTGTCTTGCAAAGCAGGCATACGAAACATGACGTGGGGGGGCACCGCACAACCCGGACAGAGCTTGACAAAGGCAGTAATGGCCTCCTCGATCACCTGATTGAGTCGATGCAGTTCTACTGCCGACAAGAGAATTTCTGCAACATGATAGTGCGGGCCAACGGGTAACGATGCACCCTGCTCTGGAAAGACAATAACTGCTGGCAATAAGGTTGCGCTGTGGTGCAGATACTTAATAATTTGCGCTGTGGTCTCTGCCCATTCTAGAATTAAACAGGCAACACTGTGGCGGTGCTGCTCTAAATACGTACAGAACTCCGCATCGTTGGCAAAATAAACCAGCTCATCAATTCCAGAGTTATGGAAGCGGACTAACTCTTGAGCGATGGTGGGCGAGTAAACTAAGCCACAAATTGTGAGTGCGGTTGACTGCGCCACGACGATTTAAGAGTTGAGTGTACACTTAGTAGCATCCTATCATTTTCCCGTTGACGATAGCAGGGTGCCCTAAAGCCTAGTCAAGATTTTCTTGCAGCGGTCAGAATAACCTATGGATCACCTGTATCTTCAGACGTTTGGTGAGGTCGCTGTAACTGTAGCGATGGGGCTACCGCTGGCAGAGGTGCACCGTCTGTGGCAAGAAACATTACCAGAAATCATGATCATTGTTGACAACGCCTCAGTGCCTATCGGTGTCGTCCACGGCTGGCGCTTAGCGTTGAGTTTAAGCTACGACGGCACAGTAGCGACTCTACCGGTCGGTCGGGTGAGTGGATCTTGGCGATCGCCGTTAACCACATTGCCTGCAACTTGGTCACTGCGGCAGTTTCAGCATTGGGTCTCTCAGCAAGCCCAGATACCTGCCTATATTGCCCTCGTGGATGAGCAGCAGCGGTTTGTTAGCCTCCTTGATCAGCAACGACTCCTCCACTACTGGGCGGGACAACCACACTTACCTTGGGTTGAGGTACTGGCACAATTACCCCTGCCCTTGCAAATTCAAGCCTCAAATGGCTCAGTTCTTTGGCAAAATACGGCGTGGCTCACGCACTTGGGAACTACTCCTGCGGCTCAGCAACAATTGACAGGGATGAGTTGCCAACAGGTGGGGGAGCGATCGCCTTGGCGACTGTGCTCTGTCCCCCTTTACTTGAGCCAGCCAGAGGTTGCCACCCTCAACGGTGAGACAGCTCCCGCCATCGCAACCGTTGCATCTGCTGTAGAGCCGTACTGGCTCTTTTTTGCCCAAGCTGCCAGCCACCTCACGACTACACCGCCAAACCGTATTAATGAACTGCGTCTTTTGCAGCAGAAACGCTTTTTACTCAGCCTTGGCCATGAACTTAAAAACCCCCTCACCGCCGTGCTGAGTTTAACCCAGTTACTCTGGCAAACGTCTCAGCCCCAGCAACAGGATTACGTTGCTCTCATTCAGCGCAGTGGCTGGCAAATGAATCGGCTCATTCAGGCATGGCAGGACTATACCCGCGCTCTTTGGCGGGAGATGGAATTGCAATGGGAGGCGGTGGAGCTGGCGAACCTATGGTTTCGCGCCCATGAGTTAGCAGGACATCTTTATGAAGCACAGTTCCCCGACCTCTCCTTACAGTGGCAGATAGACATCTCCTTGGCTGACATTTACCTGTATGGGGATGCACTACGGCTGCGCTATATCTTTGCCCATCTCATTGGTTGGGTGGCACTCAGCCGGGGCGATCGCCGTGGGGTACGTCTATGCCAATGGCAAGAGTGGCTCGTTGTGCAATTGTGGGAAGAAGGCGGTGGCATTCCCCTCACTTACCATGAACGCCTATTGCACCAATGCCTTGAAGACTACGCAGAAGTCACCATGGGGCTAATGCTCGCCCATCAACTGACTCGCCTACATAATGGCGAACTCTCCTTTATTGCTCAACCCGATCAGTACAGCGAATGGAGTGTGCTGCTGCCCTTGGCCAGTGATCTCAGTATTCCTGTACCCAACGCCCGACATATCATCCTGCTTGTGAGTAACGATGCCGAGTGGCTGATGACCGTTGTCAAGGCTCTTAAGCAGCAAGATTATGGCTATGTTGTGGCTCGCCAGCCTCTAGAAGCCCTCGATAAACGAGAGCAACTGCATCCCAGCGCTATTGTTATCCGCGCCGCCACCGGTTTGGTCTTAGCAGAGGTGACCGAAGTGCTCACGAGCGCCGACCATAGCGAAATGATTCCCATGATGATCATTGCTGATGAGTCGCCTCCCTGTGCTCTCCCGGGGCTGGTGCAGCAACTACCAACTCAGAGTTCAACGGCTCTACTAATGGAGGTTTTGGAGCGGTGGTGCTATCCACGGCTAAATCCAGTGGCGGCAAATCCCCCAAGTCACGAGCCAGCAAGCACTCAAACAGTACTAGGGCTGGGGCTATCGCGAGAATTACCCCTCCCCTATGTACGGCTCCTCGAAGCCGATGATCTGGAACAGGCAGACCTAGTCGCCGACATTTGGCAACCCGACGTTCTGATCTGGGACTTACCCCTTATCCAAGTCCCCCGCCTAGCCGATCACCCCAAGCTCATGCGCTTGCCGATTATCACCCTAGATGAGGAGATCAGCCGTGCCTTACATAGCCTTGGCAATACATTGATCTTTCCGTGTTTAGACCTCGCTGACCTTGTGGCGGTCGTTAGCCTCGCGGCAACGGTAAAACCTTACAGTTGACTGAGCACTGTCCGCGCTGCAGCAATAGTGCGCTCAATATCAGCTTCTGTGTGGGCAAGGGAGGTAAAGCCTGCCTCAAACTGGGATGGCGCAAGATAAATGCCCTGTTCCAACATACCGCGGTGAAAGGCGGCAAATTTCTTGAGGTCTGCTGTTTTGGCTTGCTCGTAGTTTGTAACCGGCCCCGCCGTGAAAAACAGACCAAACATACCGCTAATGTGGCCGCCACAAACGGCGTGGCCAAATTCTTGAGCCGCCTCCAGTAGCCCACTGATCAATTTACCCGTGAGGTGATCCAACTGCGCATAGGTACCTGGACGACTCAGCAGTTCAAGGGTTTTGATACCGGCGGTCATGGCTAAGGGGTTGCCTGAGAGGGTTCCCGCTTGATAAACCGGCCCCGCTGGGGCAACCATTTTCATAATGTCGGCACGGCCCCCATAGGCACCCACGGGTAGCCCCCCGCCAATGACTTTACCAAGGGTAGTGAGATCTGGGATGATGCCGAATTTCTCTTGGGCACCACCGTAGGCAATCCGGAACCCGGTCATCACTTCATCAAACACTAACAGGGCACCGTACTGCGTTGTGAGTTCCCGCAGCCCTTCTAAAAAGCCCGCATCCGGAGGGATAAACCCCGCATTGCCTACAACGGGTTCTAAAATCACACCGGCAATATCCTCAGGATACTCTTGGAAGAGACGGCTGACGGCCTCTAAGTCATTGTAGGGGGCAGTCAGCGTTGCGGCGGTTACCGCTTTCGGCACGCCCGGAGAGTCAGGAAGACCAAGGGTGGCAACTCCAGATCCTGCCTTGACAAGGAACATGTCCGCATGACCGTGGTAGCAGCCTTCAAACTTAATCACTTTTTCGCGCTGAGTATAGGCACGCATCAAGCGCAGTACGGCCATACAGGCTTCGGTTCCAGAATTGACAAAGCGTACCATTTCAACGCTGGGAACTGCCGAGATGACCATTTCGGCCAAAATATTTTCTAAAATGCAGGGGGCACCAAAACTGGTGCCTTTTTCAAGGGCGGCATGAAGTGCATTAATCACCTCAGGGTGAGCATGACCCACAATGGCAGGTCCCCATGTGCCAACGTAATCGATGTACTGGTTGCCATCCACATCCCAAATGTGGGCACCTTTAACGTGGTCAAAGACAATGGGCTGACCGCCAACCGATTTGAAGGCGCGAACCGGAGAGCTGACACCGCCGGGCATTAATTTCTGGGCAGCGGCAAAAATCTCTTGTGATTTAGTGGTTTGCAAAGCAGTGGTGGTCAACGTTAACTCCCTTCACGCATTGGGTTGCTCGAATTATTATAAGCAATCACCTGTCCCCCACTCTAGGCGGAATCCTGTTGCATTTGTTTACAATTTGCTGCTCTATTTTGGGTGCTCTTGGGCGGGGCAAAGACCTCAGAAGCGGGTCAAAATATACAGCAGGGTAAACAGAATAATCCAAATAACATCTACGAAGTGCCAGTAGATTTCTGCCATGGCCACCCCAGTGTGTTGATGGGCACTGTAATGGCCGGGGCGGCGCGATCGCCACAGTACCCCTAAAATGAGCAATACGCCAATCAGAACATGGAGACCGTGAAACCCAGTCATGACGTAGAAGCAATTAGAAAATATGTTGGTGCGGAGGCCATAGCCAAGGTTGAGGTACTCATAGACTTGGCCAGCTAAAAAGACCAGTCCCATAGCGGCTGTGATCCAGTACCACTTGCGCATCCCCTGAACATCATCCTTTTTAATGGCAACGTCGCCGTAGTGGATGACAAAACTACTAGAGATGAGAATGATGGTGTTAATTGTTGGCACCAGTAGTTCTACCTCTGTGCCTTCTGGCGGCCACTGCTCATTTAAGCCCCGCAGCAGTAAGTAGGCAGCAAACAAGCCGCCAAACATCAAAGACTCAGAAATTAGAAATACCAACAAGCCCAATACCCGAAAATCGGGATGCTCGTGGTGATGGTCAATAACACCCCGTGTCTCTTGGGACTCAACAGTACCTTGCATGGCGATCGCTCCTAGGGTCTAAACCATCCGATGGTGGAACTCGACTTACTCGTCCTCATCGTCATCCTCATCCATGACTGGACGATGCACAATGCCGCCAAAATCGTAGGGCCCCTTGGTTACCACCGGTAACACCTCCCAGTTCTCAATTAACGGTGGTGAACTGGTGGTCCACTCAAGGCTGAGGCCGCCCCAAGGGTTATCCCCTGCAACTTTCCCCTTATTCCAACTCCAAATGACGTTAATTAGGAACGGGATAACCGAAAAGGCTAAAACAAACGCACCAATGGTGCAAATAACGTTGATGGGTTCAAACTGAGGGTCGTACATCGCCACCCGCCGCGGCATTCCCTTCAGCCCCAACTCATGCATCGGCAAAAAGGTGAGGTTGGTGCCAACTAAGGTGAGCACAAAATGGGCAATACCAAGGGGTTCATTCAATAATCGCCCCGTCATTTTCGGAAACCAGTGATAAATTCCGGCGTACAGGCCAAAGACCGACCCACCAAACAGAACATAGTGGAAGTGAGCCACCACATAGTAGGTATCGTGGACATGAATATCCACGGGAGCCGTTCCTAGGGTTACCCCACTTAAGCCTCCCAACACAAACATTGACAGCAGGCCAATGGCAAAGAGCATGGCACTATTGAGGCGAATTTTGCCGCCCCACAGTGTTGCTACCCAGCTAAAAATTTTCACCCCTGTGGGTACCGCCACAATGAGGGTGGAAATGGTAAAGAACATCCGCATCCACGGTGGGGTACCACTGGTAAACATGTGGTGAACCCAAACAAACAGACCTACACAGCAGATAGCTAAGCTGGAGTAGGCGATCGCCCAATAGCCAAAAATCGGCTTGCGGGCGTGGATGGGAATCACCTCCGACATAATCCCAAAAATGGGCAAGATCATTAGATACACTGCCGGGTGGGAATAGAACCAAAATAGATGCTGGTAAATCACCACATTCCCGCCAGCATCTGGTTTGAAGAAGGAGGTGCCAAAATTAATGTCAAACAGCAGCAAAATCAGACCAGCTGCCAGTACAGGTGTTGAAACTAAGGCTAACAACGAGGTTGCTAAGGTTGCCCAGCAAAATAACGGCAATTGATCCCAGCGCATACTGGGCACCTTCATCTTCCAGATGGTGACGATAAAGTTCACCGACCCCATGATTGACGAAGTACCCACCAAAACAATGGCCAAAATCCACATGCTCTGCGCCGTAGTGGCCGTAATCGTACTCAAGGGCGGATACGATGTCCAACCCGCTTGGGCACCCCCAAACAGGAAGCTTGCGAGCAGTAGCGCCCCCGCGGGTGGATTTAGCCAAAAGGCCAAGGCATTGAGTCGGGGAAACGCCATATCCCGTGCCCCTACCATTAATGGCACAAGGTAGTTGCCAAAGCCACCAATGGCCGCTGGCACAATCCAGAGAAAGATCATGATTGTGCCGTGGTTTGTCAAGAAGGCGTTGTAGAGATTGGGGTCGATGAAGTCAGAATTGGCCGTCGCTAGTTCTGTGCGCATGGCCACCGCCATTAAGCCCCCGATGAGGTAGAAAATAAACGCAGTGACAAGGTACTGAATGCCAATAACTTTGTGATCTACATTGAACGTAAAGTAGTCGTACCACTTCCATGCCTTGGGATGTTCCGGTAAGGACAGGGGAGTATCTAGCGGGAGTTGTGCTTGCGCCATAGCTCTCTCAAGAATGCAACAGTCTAGTCAAATCAAATAAATCAAATGTGGTTGCTGGAAGGCACTGGTTGGGGCGATTGTGCCGCCGCTGCAATCTGGGCGAGGAGTTGGGGCGTGACCCCTAGCGCTGCTGTATGACTGGCCACTAATGAGGGGGAGGGAATGGCTGCCATCGTTTGGTTTTGGCTCAGCCATGTCTCAAACTCCTCTGGGGTATGGACAATGACTTGGGTGCGCATGGCACCATGGTAGCCACCGCAAAGTTCCGCACAAACGACAGGGTACGTGCCCGGCTTCGTGGCCTTAAAACGCAGCTCGGTGGGAACCCCCGGAATGGCATCCTGCTTGAGCCGGAACTGGGGCACCCAAAAGGAATGAATGACATCCCGGGCAGATAGGTTCAGCTGCACATCCTTGCCGACGGGAATGTGTAACTCTCCGCTGACAATACCTTGGCTAGGATAGGTGAAAATCCAAGCGTACTGCATCCCCGCCACATCCACAACCAGATCAGGCATTTTACCTTGAACATCCGGACTGGCACCAATGCCAACTTCCGGAACGCTATTAGTCTTGGTGGCTAGGAGGGGTGGGGCATCGGTAGCGGTCGTTTGGGGGGCTGCGGCAACAACGGCCACAGCAGGATTGTGATCTCCCATGGTGTGCATGGCATGATCTCCGGGGTTCAGCCCCCCCATGCGTTGGAAAATATCCACGCTATAGATGCCAAGGAAGATGACAATCAATGCCGGAATAGCTGTCCAGAAGGCTTCAAGAGGTAGATTACCCTCCACGGGAACCCCATCACCATCATCCCCAGCGCGGCGGCGGTAGCGAATCACAAATAAAATAATGGCGCCTTGCACGACCAGAAATAGGGCAGTGCCAATGGTGAGCATGATGTCGAAGAAGTCATCGACTAGGGGAGCTTGTTCCGAGGCTTGCTCTGGCAAAAGGTTGTGGTTATGCCCCACCCAAAAACTGATAAGGGTGATGACAACCCCAGCGGTCAGCGTCCAAATTGAAGCTGGTATTTGTTCCATAGTGCTTGCCTAGGCCATCAGAGACAATCCCATCCCGATCCTAGGCAGATTCCTCAGCAATGGGGGTTAAAATAATCTAAAGATTCGTTAAGCTGCTTTTGCGTCGTCATTTTAGTCGTTAGTCAGCGCGGCCTCAACGCAAAAAAATTGCTGGAATTCTAGCGTTCCTTGCATAAAGCGTGATACCCTAGATGAGGGCGAATAGAGCATTCAGTGCCCCAACCCTAGTAGGTTACTATTAGTGAGTTGGCAGTTTTAGCTGTATTCGATCCACGGCGGTTCCATTTAGCAACAGTAGCTGTGAACCAAACAAGCGAGCATTTTACTATGTCAATGTTAGCGGGGTTAGTGCGTAGAACTCATCTGCGCCCTTTTTACCGTGATGCGGTTTGTCGTGCGTGATTGGCCGGTGTTTATTGTTGCTCTTTTTAATCTGCTTAAGGGAGGTTTTTTTATGTCTATCCGCCTGTATGTGGGCAACTTGCCGCGTGAACTCAACCGTGAGGAGCTAGAAGCTCTCTTTAATAGAGAAGTGGGGGAAGTTGGCACTACTAAGCTAATTACCGATCGCAAAACTGGCAAGTGCCGAGGGTTTGGTTTTCTAACCGTGGAGTCAGAGGAGTTGGCGGATCAAGTGATCGAAAAACTCAATGGCTATACCTTCAAAGACAACCCTCTCAAAATTGAGAAAGCCAACGACAAGCCCAAAGCTGAGACAAAGGACGAGCAAGTCGTGGAAAAACCTAGCGTTAGCAGTCGCAGCAATCCTCGTAAAGCTAGCAAGGGGGGAAATCGTCGCCCGCAAACGCCAGCGACAATTGGGTCTAGCTCTATAGATACAGAAGCGGCTCAACCGGATCCTCGCTGGGCTGATGCGTTGGCGCAGTTAAAAGAGCGACTGCTGGCGCAGAGCACAAATCCCTAGCGCCTTGCCCTATATTGTTGGGGGCTTCTATGCCAACAGATCCGTGGCCGTTTGTTACCCCCGGTATTCCCGATAGTCTCTTTGAACGCCTTCCCGGTATTCCCTTAACGCAGCGGGAAACACGTTTGCTGATGCTATCGTACCTGCGGCTTGAGCCGGAGTCGTGTCTTTGGGATGTGGGTGCAGGCACGGGCACCATTGCGGTGGAGGCAGCACGTTTGGCTCATCGCGGGCAGGTGATTGCTGTCGAGCGGGATGAGGAGGTGGTGGATCTGATCCAGCGGAATTGCGATCGCTTTGGGGTGAACAATGTTCAGATTGTGGCAGGTTCGGCACCAGAGTGTTTTCCACAATTAGAACCCCCGCCGCAGCGCATTTGTCTTGAAGGGGGTCGCCCCATTAAAGAGGTGCTGTTGCAGGCGTGGGAGTATTTAGCCCCTGGTGGGCGTTTGGTGGCGATCGCCGGCAGTCTTGAAAATCTTTATGCCCTTTCGGAAGGCTTTGCTACGGTGCAGGCGCGCAGCTTAGAGGTGGTGCAGTCGGTGATCAATCGCTTGGAAACCCGTGGCGGACACCGACTCTTTACGGCGGTTGAACCTATTTTTATCCTCAGTGGCGAAAAAATTTCCTGATGGGGATCGGGCAGTTGTGGGTGGTGGGCACCCCCATTGGCAACCTAGAAGACATCACGGCTCGTGCTTTACGGGTGCTGCGGGAGGTGGATCTCATTGCGGCAGAAGATACCCGCCATACTGGCCGGCTGCTACAGTACTTTGGCATCACCACGCCCCAGATTAGCCTTCATGCCCATAATACCCAACAACGCCTGCCCCACCTCCTTGCCAAACTACACGCTGGCCAACAGGTTGCCTTGGTGAGTGATGCGGGGCTGCCGGGGGTGGCGGATCCGGGGTACGAGCTGATTGCCGCTTGTATTGCCGCCGCTGTGCCAGTCATCCCTATCCCAGGTGCCAATGCGGCCTTGACGGCGTTGATGGCGGCGGGGTTACCGATGGCGCGGTTTTGTTTTGAAGGGTTTTTACCTCCGAAGGGTCGCGATCGCCAGCAGCGTCTTGACCAGCTACGCCAGGAATTGCGCACAATGATTTTCTACGAAGCGCCCCATCGCCTTCGCGCAACCTTGCAGGATTTTGTGGACACCTTTGGGGGCGATCGCCCCATTGTCCTAGCTCGTGAGCTAACCAAACGCTACGAAGATTTTTGGCGGGGGTGCCTTGCAGCAGCCAGTGAGTGGGTTACCCAAACCCCTCCCCGAGGCGAATATACCCTTGTGGTGGCCGGCAGTGCGCCCACAGCCTCCCCTATTTCCTGGGAGCAACTTCAAACCGAACTACAACTCTTGCAGTCTCAAGGGCTGTCTCTTGCCGAAGCCAGTCGCCAACTAGCGGCTCTGACGGGTGTGTCTCGCCGTCAGCTTTACCAAATGGGCTTAAGGGGAACCCATAGCAATCGATAGAATAAAGGGATAGCAACATTCTTGGGCGCGGTTGCGATCGCCCCACAATGGCTAGGAGTACACCAGCATTGGCAAGTATCAATTTTTGGACTCTGCTGATTCCCCCCGTCGCCGGAGGGATTATCGGCTATTTTACAAACGATCTTGCCATTACAATGCTCTTTCGCCCCTATACCCCCCGCTACATTGGCGGCAAGCAGCTTCCCTTTACGCCGGGGTTAATTCCCCGCAATCAAGAGCGGTTGGCGCGCCGTATTGCCGATGCCATTCTGGGGTCTCTGCTCACCCCTGAAGAACTGCAAAACCTTGCTCGTCGCCTCTTGCAGGTGCAGCGGGTGAAAGCAGTGATCTACTGGCTCCTTGAAACCAGCATTACCCAAATTAAAGAGCAAAGTGAACAGCGATCGGCGCAAGTGCTGGCCAACATTCTGCGCGACTTTTTTGGCGGTGCCCTCCCCCGCCTGATCAAAGTGTGGTCGCGGCGGGAAGACTTTTTGGAGCCACAACTTAACCAGTTATTTGATCAAGTGCTGGTTGAGCTACAACTCAGCGATGAACAGGCAGAAAAACTAGCGAATTGGCTACTGGCGGTGATGCTGCCTCCAGATCGTCTGCGCTTAGCCATTATTGATTTTTTAACCGATCGCACCATCAACATTTTGGATCAAGAACTGCGGCAACATACCAGTGGCACCTACTGGGTGATGGCCAATCTAGTCGGAGTGCGCAATACGCTGATCCGGCTGCGGGAGTACTGCCTCAATGAACGGGAGGCTTGCAACCGCCGCCTTAACGACCTGATTCAAGCCCTTGCCCTGCGCCAACGCTTAGTAGAAGCCTTGCAAAATATCAGTTTACAAAGTTTGCCCCTTGGCACCGTGCGCGAACTGCGACAGCTCTTTCGCCAAACCGTGCGGACTTATATTCAAGAACAGGGATTTGGGGTGATTGAAGCGGTCAGTCAAACCGTAGATTGGGAGGGAATTTCCCTGAGCATTTTGCGGCGACTGCGAGAATCCGCCAGTTTAGCGGCGTCCCTTGAGGTGGTGAGTGATGAATTGGCGCTCGTACTAGATCGCTACCTAGAGCGGGATCTCGAATTGATGATTGAGCGAGCCATTCCCATCCTTGATTTAGATCGAGTGATTGTGGATCGGGTCAAGGCCACTTCTCCAGAAAACCTTGAACTGGCGATTCAGGGCATTGTCCGTAGTGAATTGCAGGCGATCGTCCGCTTGGGGGGAATTTTGGGGTTCTTAATTGGTCTGGTGCAAGCTGGATTTTTGTACTGGCAAGCTAGGCCATAACCCCAGCTAGTCCCTAGGAATCCTCTGCAGTGAGGAGCATCTTACATCTTGGAGTCAGCAACGGGGGCAAAGTATTTTTGGCGTTGCTGAATAGGAGTGTGACTGGCAGGTTTGAGTCTTTTGCCGCCCTCACCCTAGCCCTCTCCCAAAGGAGAGGGAACAAGACTCTTAGCTCCCTTCTCCTTGGGGAGAAGGGTTGGGGATGAGGGCAATTCATAGCCACATTCAGCAACACCGTATTTTTTAAGGATGCCTCCTCCGCCAATCAGGTGATTCTGGGGAAGATAATGCTAGGGTGGGTACGGTTCCATGACCAACCATTGATGGAGACAGTGCATGAGTACACTGGTTGTAATTGCCTTCGATGATGAGTACAAAGCAAACGAAGTTCTCATCCAGCTCCTAAAGTTACAGCGGGAGCATCTCCTAGACCTTGAGGATGCGGCAGTTGTTGTCCGCACGAAAGATGGGAAAGTAAAAATTAACCAAACCCAAGATTTGACCTTGGCAGGTGCGCTGGGCGGTGGCTTCTGGGGGCTGCTGATTGGGTTGTTGTTCTTTAACCCATTGTTGGGTTGGGCAGCCGGGATCGTCGCCGGAGCCATTTCCGGCAAATTTACCGACATTGGCATCGACGATAATTTCATTAAGGAATTAGGGCAAACGATCTCCCCGGGCACGTCCGCGATTTTTACTCTCGTGCGGCAAGCCACTCCAGACAAAGTGATCGAGGAAATTGCACCGTTTGGCGGTAAGGTGCTGCGCACATCGCTGTCGAAGGAAGATGAAGCAAAATTGCAGGAAGCCCTCAATCGTGGTACCTCCACTGGTGAATCTAGCGAGGGCTAAGAATCCTTAAGACCCAGCAACTGTTAAAAGGCTCGACCATTCTGAGAATGGCTGAGCTTTTTTTACAACTGGTGCCGTAAAGCCCACGCGCTTTAGCCGTGGGAGTATGTCAATCTCTGCCCTAGTCATGTTCCGTCCACCGCAGGCGCATAGTCTAGTCCTGAAAAGGCCAGTGATCTCGTTGATCTATAGTGTCGATCTATAGTACAGAGTAGAGAAAGCACGACCAAGCGGTTTCTAGGGTGAGGGTACTGATCGAAAAAGATTATGCTAGGTTAAAAGTAGCTCTGGTCAGCTATGGTTAAAAAACCAAGGCCATTCTCTATAGCGATACAGTAGGAATATCAATGGATTATCTAGAGAACCTGCTCGATAGCCTCAAATCGTGGTTGAAGAAGCTTCTCGAATTGTTGGGGGGGGCGGAGCCAACCCCTGAACTAGAACCAATTCCAATTCCTGTACGCGATCGCCGCTAGATTAATTCGTGATTTTGCGGGGATTGCTTTGGCGTTTAAGGTGCTAGTGCTCCACGGCCCCAACTTAAACCTCTTGGGTCAGCGCGAACCTAGGGTTTATGGCCAAGTGACCCTAGAGACGATTAACCAGTCTCTGCATAACCTTGCTGAGAGTCTAGGAGTTACGTTAGAGTGCCTGCAATCTAATCATGAAGGGGTGCTGGTGGATGCGATCCAAGATGCACCATCCCATGCGCAAGGTATTCTGATCAATCCTGCGGCCTATACCCATACCAGTGTGGCGATTCGGGATGCGATCGCCGCGGTGGCCTTACCAACGGTCGAGGTGCACCTCAGCAATATTCACCAGCGTGAATCCTTTCGCCATCATTCCTATATTGCCCCGGTGGCTTTAGGGCAAATTGCTGGTTTTGGTGCTGAGAGTTATTTGCTGGGGTTGCGAGCACTGGTGGCGCACTTGCAGAAGGTGGCTAGCGCTTAGGGAACTTCGCTGTGGGGTTGGCGTGGGTCATCGGTGAGAATGGGGGCGCCCAGTTGGTGTGCCAGCCAAAATTCTAAGTTACGAACCCACGACTTGCCATCTAGGCGGTTTACAAGGATAGGGTTGACCAAAATTGTAAACATCCCTAGGCGGTTACCCGCCAAAATATCCGTGAAGAGGCGATCGCCCACCATGGCTACTTCAGCAAATGGTAAGTTCATGGCATGAACGGCTTGGCAGATTTTCCGGCGAGAGGGTTTACCCGCGCCCATTAAAAACGGCAGATCGACCTCTTGAGCAATCCGTTCAATGCGGCGATGGTTCAGATTGTTGCTTACCAGCCAAACCTGCATCTGCACTTTGATGTCCAGCAGCCATGCGCGTACCGCTGGTGACAGGTCTGTGTTCCATGTGGGTAGTAGCGTATTGTCCACATCTAAGATCATCCCCCGCAGTTGCTGTTCGTGTAAAACTGCCGGGTGTAGATGTTCAATCGTCCCCTGTAACACCAGGTTGGGTTGGAGCAATCTTGCCAGCGCGCCTTTTGCCATTGGGGGTCAACATGAAAAAAAGGGCTTTTGTCACACTATCACACTCCTTTTACCGAGGAAATGCTCTGAGGTTAGCCCTGATACGATGAGTTTAAAGCGAAAGCTGGATAATTGACCCCCTGCCGGTGTATAACTAGCGGCACTCATTTGCACCCTCCTATGCAAAAACACGGTTGCTGGCTGTACCTCCTGCTAGCTATCTTTGCCCTCGTTCTAGGGGGTGCGGTTCCGACTGCGGCAACGAACGCACCACCGTTGGAGTATTGGCAGCGAGTGATGCAGGAGCACCAACAGCACCAGCAGACAGTGGGGCAACAACGTCAACAGTTAGAACGCCTTGAAGATGCGGCCAGCGATCGCCTCGATCGCCTCGAAGCCAATGTAGAAACGACGACGAACCAGTTGGCTTCTGTCAGCGATCGCCTGACAGCAGCGGAAACCATTCTCAAGGATCTCCAAACCCAACAACAAGCGATGGCGAAACGCTACCACGCCAATATGGAGGTGATTAGCGATCGCCTGCGCCAGTTGCAACGCTACCGCCAAATTCCCCACTGGGCAATGCTTTTTGAGGCCGAGACTCTAAACGATTGGTTGGCTCAGCAATATCGCCTCCGCCAAGTTTATGAGCGCGATCGCCAACAACTGGTTACCCTCCAGCGCGATCGCCACCGCCTTGAGCAGCAGGAGCGACACATCAAAACCCAACAGCGGTATATTCAAGCCCTGCGCCAGCAACTCACAAAACAACAGGATATTTACACTCGCGAAGCCGCCAGTCAACGTCAACTGGTGCAACGCCTGCGCAGCGATCGCCGTGCCCTTGAATCCATCGAAGCCCAACTGGCTCGCGATAGCATGGTAATTCAACAGTTTTTAGCTCAGCGCCTAGGTTATGTGCCCCAAGGCCCACCCCCCTTACCCCGCAGTGGTCGCCTTGCCTATCCCATCCGTGCCCCCATTACCAGTCACTTTGGCTGGCGCATCCACCCCATTTTAGGCACCCGTCGGTTTCACACCGGCACTGACTTTGGCGCCGACTTTGGCACCCTCATCTATGCTGCCCAGAGCGGCACAGTGGTTTTAGCGGACTGGTCCGGTGGCTATGGCCAAACCGTCATCCTCGATCATGGCAGTGGCCTCACAACCCTTTACGCCCATGCTCAACGCCTACTCGTGCGCGAGGGACAAACGGTACAGGAGGGGCAACCCATTGCTGAAGTTGGCTCTACCGGACTTTCTACGGGCCCTCACTTGCACTTTGAGGTTCGTGTCAACGGCGAGCCTACCGACCCCTTGGCCTATCTTTGATGCTCATAGGGGGATCCGACGCTCAACGTATTCATCCGTCTTCAGCGGGGCGATCGCCCACACCCACTAGCCTAGCCAAGCCTATCCCTGTAAAGTAAAGCGCCATCAGTGCCCCCGCCAATAACCCTTGGGTCACTGGATCAATCGAGGGAGTTAAGACCGCAGCCACGGCAACCGCAATAATCACCACATAGCGCCACTGGCTCAGCATCTGGGCAGTGGAGACAATCCCCAAAGAAATAAGCACTAACTGTAAGATAGGCACCTGAAATGCTAAACCGGTGGCAAACAGGAGCAGCAAAATAAAATCTACATAGCGATCAATCGACCAGATTTGCTCGACCACATCCGCACCATAGCTGATGAAAAATCCTAAGGCCGCAGGAGCAAGCAGCGTATAGGCAAAGGCTAAGCCCGCCACAAAAAGAATCGAGGAGCCAAAGACAACGGGGGCGAGTAACCGCTGCTCGCGGCGGGTCAGCCCCGGTAAAACAAAGCGAATCCCTTGGTACAGAATCATCGGCGTAGCCAATAGCACCCCACTGTAGGCAGCAGCCTTACAGGAGACAAAAAAGTACTCCCCTGGGCTAAGTTGCAAAAACTGTGCCCCTTTAGCGGGTTTTTCGAGGAACTGAATGATCCAGCGTACCTGGGTAAAGCAGAATATAGTCGTCACGGCGACGGTGCCCAAGACCACAAACAGCCGTTGCCGTAGCTCCTCAAGGTGATCCCAAAGGGACATTTCCACCTCGTTAGGAAGCTCCAGATCAGGATCCTGCTCGGTATCTAGATCCCTATCATCAAGGTTACCTTCAGCAGGCGTCAGCTCTGAAAATTTAGCGGAAGGGCTATCGGTGTTGGGCGATGGCATCGTTCAAAAAACAACTCTCTACTGCAGGATCTATGACTCTATCATCCTACTAGTGAATCCCTCGCTCATGCGTTTGCTATACCTAGGGAGAGGCGATGCTCAGCGGGGTGCTTAAGAACTAAACAAACCTATGATCGTATAATGGCTCACGATAATTAACAGCATTGCAATTGTCCTATGCTTGCGGCAGGCGTTGCCAACTGAGCGATCAAGGATTGAAACATAGCCACAGGAGACCCCTTCATGGTGTATGAGCAACAGCAATGGTAAGTTCTGGGCCTAAACCCCGTCCGGGTGGCTTTGCCGCCCTGATGCGAAACACGAATTTTTTGAAGCTGTGGGGGGGGCAAATTATTTCCCAACTGGCGGACAAAATTTTTCTGGTGCTCCTGATTACCTTAGCGGTGTCCTACGATGCCAGCTACGAGTTACCCGGCTCTAAAGCCTCGGCGGTGATGATCGCCAATACCCTACCCGCCGTCTTCTTTGGATCAACAGCAGGTACCGTTGTCGATCGCTATCCCAAGCGAGAGGTGATGAGTATTACCAATGTCCTCCGGGGCCTATTAGTGCTTGCCTTAATTCTCATTCCCAAAAAATTTACCCTTTTGCTGCTGGTGGCCTTTTCTGAGTCCATTCTCACGCAGTTCTTTGCCCCTGCTGAGCAGGCAGCGATTCCGCTCTTGGTGAAAGAAGAAAATCTGCTCTCGGCCAATGCTCTCTTTATCACCACGATGATGGGGTCGTTGGTGGTTGGCTTTGCGGTGGGAGAGCCTCTCCTCAGTGCCGCAGCAGCCATCGGGGGGATCTACGCTCGCGAAATGGTAGTGGGTGGCCTCTACATTTTGGCGGGGCTGGTTTTAGCCCTGATTGCCCACCGCGAAGTGGTGCAGGAGCCTCCCCACGGGATGAATATCTGGCGCGATTTACAAGATGGGTTCCACTACCTGCGTAAGAATAAACTCTTGGGCAATGCCATGCTCCAGTTGACTATTTTGTACTGTGTGTTTGCGGCACTGACGGTGTTGGCGGTCAGCTTAGCCCAAGAGATTGGGTTGCGGCCTAATCAATTTGGGTTTCTGTTGGCTGCCGCAGGGGTGGGGCTGATTTTAGGCGCGGGTATTCTAGGGCAATGGGGAGAGCACCTGCATCACCGTCCCCTCCCCTTAATTGGTTTTTTGATCATGGCAGCCGTCTTGCTGGTGTTTGCCTTTGTCCATAACCTTTGGATGGGGCTGGCCTTGAGTATTCTCTTGGGGATGGGAGCCTCCTTAATTGGTATTCCGATGCAAACCCTCATTCAGGTTCGCACCCCCCCAGAAATGCGGGGTAAGGTGTTTGGCTTCCAGAATAATATTGTCAATATTGCCCTCAGTGTCCCTTTGGCGGTGGCGGGGATTCTCTCAGATCTGCTGGGGTTGACGATTGTGATGATGGGGATGGGAGGAGTGGTGGCGATCGCTGGTGTGTGGGCATGGCATAACACCCGATCTGTTCTGGAAGATGCAATTTAGGAAATCACAATGGCCTTATTACACTTGAGTACGTGGCCTGAGGTGGCCGATTACCTCACTGAATCTCGCGGTTTGATTGTGCCCATTGGTTCAACGGAGCAGCATGGCCCCATCGGCTTAATTGGCACCGATGCCATCTGTGCCGAGGTCATTGCTAAAGGGGTGGGGGATGCCACCGGTGCGTTGGTCGCACCTACTATCAATGTGGGGATGGCGTTGCACCACACGGCGTTTCCCGGAACTATTAGCCTGCGCCCCAGTACCCTGCTCCTTGTCCTGCGTGACTATCTGGTGAGTTTGGCACGCTCAGGGTTTCAACGCTTTTTCTTTATCAATGGCCATGGCGGCAATATTGCCACCGTTAAAGCCGCCTTTGCCGAAACCTATGCCGCTCTTACCGAACTACAGATTCCGGGGGCAGATCAGGTGCGCTGTGAACTAGCAAACTGGTTTATGTGCCCTTCGGTAACCCAACTGGCGCGTGAACTCTATGGCGATCGCGAAGGCTCCCATGCAACTCCCAGCGAAGTGGCCGTCACCCAATTTGTCTATCCAGAGGCCATTAAGCAAGGTGTACTGAGTGCCGAGGTCAACAGGGATCATGGCATCTATGGTGCTGTGGATTTTCGCTGTCGCTATCCCGATGGTCGGATGGGTTCAGACCCCAGCTTGGCGACCCCAGAGCACGGCCAACAGTTTTATCAGCGCGCCGTCAACGATTTGAGCCAGCGCTATCGTCAATTTCTTAGTGCCGAGTGAGGAGGCTGCCATGACGGCTGATATTGCCAATGAACCCCTCGCACCCCAGATTTGGCACTGGCAGGGCTATCCAATTGTCTATCGCCACCAAGGAACCACGGGCACGCCCCTACTGCTGATTCATGGGTTTGGTGCCTCGAGCTTGCACTGGCGCAAAAATATACCTGTCCTTGCCGCTGCGCATCGGGTATATGCCATTGATCTGTTGGGGTTTGGGGGATCGGCTAAGCCTGCGCCACACATGGTTAGCTATACCTTTGAGACGTGGGCAACCCTTGTGCTGGACTTTTGCCATGAGGTGATTGGCGCCCCAACGGTGTTGATTGGTAACTCCATTGGCTGTGTTGTTGCTCTCCAGGCAGCGGTTTTCGCGCCGGAGTGGGTCAGGCAACTGATCTTACTCAACTGCTCCCTGCGGCAACTGAATGAGCGCAAGCGGCAGCAGCTCCCGTGGTATCGCCAGTGGGGTACCACTTTGCTACAACGGATTCTTGGCAATCGGGCGATCGGAACCTACTTTTTCCACCAAATTGCCCAGCCCCGCGCCGTGCGCCGCATCCTTCACCAAGCCTACGGGGATACAACAGCGGTGACCGAGGAACTGGTGGATATATTGCTCGGCCCTGCTCAAGATCAGGGAGCGGCAGATGTTTTTTTGGCGTTTGTGCGCTATTCCCAAGGCCCAGTGCCCGAAGACCTCCTTCCTTTGGTGACCTGTCCTACTTACTTTCTGTGGGGGGCGGCGGATCCGTGGGAAGCGATCGCCGAAGGGCAGCAGTTGGCAGCCTTTCGCTGTGTACGTGAGTTTGTGCCCCTAGCAGGGGTAGGGCATTGCCCGCAGGATGAGGCACCGGCGATGGTAAATGCCTATCTTCAGCAGTGGCTGGCAACGCCCAGTTAAAATCTAAAGGTGAATGGTTCTGAATCCGCGTGAGTAATGCTTAACCTCAAACAACCTTTTCAGTCTTTGCGATGGCTTGGCCAGTGGTGTTGGCTACTGTTGGCTGTGAGTGTGCTGCTGTGGAACTGGAGTGCCCCTGCCATGGCAGCGGTGTCCTCGGCGGGGCATAGTTTTGTGGCCGCAGCGGTGGAGCGAGTAGGGGATGCTGTGGTTCGCATTGATACGGAGCGCACTGTCCTGCGATCGGTGGATCCGCTGTTTAACGACCCCTTCTTCCGCCAGTTTTTTCCAGGGTTAGCGCCGCTGCCCCAAGAGGATCGGCTACGGGGGCAAGGATCGGGATTTATTATCGACAGCAGCGGTATTCTCATGACCAATGCCCACGTGGTCAGCCAGGCGGATACGGTAGCCGTGCGTCTCAAGGATGGGCGCGTGTTTGAAGGGGAGGTGCGCGGTGTAGATGAGGTCTCCGATCTAGCGATTGTCAAGCTGAAGGGGGTTACAGAGCCATTGCCGACAGCTCCTCTGGGCGACTCCAGTGCGGTAAAAGTGGGAGACTGGGCGATCGCCGTGGGGAATCCCCTAGGGTTAGACAATACCGTCACCTTGGGGATTGTGAGCACCCTCCACCGCTCCAGTGCCCAAGTGGGGATTCCCGATAAGCGCCTAGAGTTTATTCAAACCGATGCGGCGATCAACCCAGGGAACTCCGGTGGGCCACTGCTCAATGAAGCCGGGGAAGTGATTGGCATTAATACTGCGATTCGTGCCGATGCTATGGGAATTGGGTTTGCGATTCCGATCAATAAAGCAAAAGCACTGCAAGAGCGCCTTGTGCGCGGTGAAAAAATTAGTCATGCATACCTTGGTGTGCAGATGACTACCTTTACTCCAGCCATGGCCAAGGAAAATAATGCTAACCCCAACTCACCGGTGATGCTGCCGGAGGTCAATGGGGTACTGGTGGTGCAGGTTCTGCCCAATACGCCAGCCGCAAAGGCAGGGTTGCGCTGGGGAGATGTCATTACCGCAGTCGATGGGCAGCCCATTACCAGTGCTGAGGAATTACAGGCCGTGGTTGACGCTTCTAAGGTGGGTCAGGTACTGAACTTAACCATTCAGCGGGGCGATCGCGTCCAGCGGGTGAATGTACGCACGGCGGAACTGCCTGGGGCGGCCTAGGGATGCCGCTGGGGCTACTGTTGGTGTGGCTTTTTGCCTTGGGCACAAGGCTCTGGGGCTTAGGCCGCTTTAACACCCTTGTGTTTGACGAAGTGTATTTTGCCCGCTTTGCCCGCAATTATCTGGCCGGAGAGCCATTCTTTGATGCCCATCCCCCCCTCGGTAAGTACCTGATTGCCCTTGGCATTTGGTTGGCAGGCGGGTTTCAGCCGTGGGGCTATCGCTGGCTCAATGCTGTTGTTGGCTCGCTGATTCCCGTTGCTGCTGCCCTTTTGGCGTATCTGATCACGCGGCGCCAGCGGGTGGGTTTAGTGGCGGGGACGTTTGTGGCCTTAGATGGCTTTTTTTTAGTGGAGTCCCGCTATGCCCTCATTAACGTCTATCTGGTGTTTTTTGGGGTGGTGGCGCAGGTTGTCTGGCTCTGGGGGCAGCAGTGGAAAGCACAGCGGTGGTGGGCACTCATGGGCACAGGGGTGGCCTTGGGAGCCTGCGTGGCGGTTAAGTGGAGTGGTCTGGGGTTTCTCCTCGGGCTGTGGCTGGTGTGGGGAGTGCAGCGCTGGTGGATGCCACAGCGGCAGCGGTATTACACGGCGATGGACATGGTGCTGATCCTACCCTTGGTGGTGTTCACGGTCTATAGTCTGCTGTGGCTGCCCCACTTAGCCTTTCATCCGCACTCCAACCTGTGGCAGGTTCACGTCCAGATGTTTAATTACCATCGCAGTGTGGCTAGTACTGCTCATCCCTACTGTGCGCCGTGGTGGTCGTGGCCGTTGCTGTTGCGACCCCTGAGTTACTTTTTTCAGCGAGTACACACCCTCAGCGAAGCTGTGCCAGTCATTGGCCCTCCCTTACCCATGGCAGACACGGCTTGGGTGTATGCGGTTCATGCCATGTTTAATCCCCCCTTGCTGTGGCTGAGTACGCTGGCGATGCTGGCAATAATACCGTTGGCAAGGCGATCGTCCGCGGGGCAGTTTTTGCTGCTTAACTATGCGGCGAACTTTCTCCCTTGGGTTTTGGTGAGCCGCTGCCTGTTTCTCTATCACTACCTACCCGCTGCACTGTACAGTTTTATGGCCCTAGCGGTGGTTTGGGACTGGGCGTGGCGATCGCCACCGTGGGGACGCGCTCTGAGTGTGGTGGTGCTACTGCTGATTGTTAGTGGCTTTCTCTACTGGTTGCCAGTGTATTGGGGGCTACCGCTCACCCCCCAGCAGTTTTTTCAGCGGATGTGGTGGCGATCGTGGATCTAATCACATAGCATCAAGCGGGAGGTTTCGCTCTCTTGAGCCAGATTGCCGCTTGGGTTACCGTTGCGATCGCCCAGTTCTTGGAAATTGTGCTGTGCTCGCTGCCACGCCTCCACAAAGCGGCTCACCCGAATCGGATCAATGGGCTGGGTAATTTGGCCATTGCGCTTCAACGAGCTAGCCACAATCACCCCATCGACATAGGGAACCAACTGCTCAACGTTATCCCAAGAGGCGCCACTGCCAATAAACAGCGGTTGACCCTTAGCCGCACTAGAGGCGATTGAGAGGTCCTCTTCGCTGGGGGGGTGCCCCGTTGCCCAGCCAGAGAGGATCACCCCATCCGCTAAGCCTCGCTCGAAGGTATCGCGAACGGCGGTACTCAGGTTAGGGGTATTTAAGGGTTGGGCGTGCTTGACCATGACATCCGCCAAAATTTTAATGTCTTGCCCCAGTTCACGGCGGTAGCGCAATAGGTGATGGGCTTGGCCTTCAATAATGCCTTGATCCGTGGCCATCACCCCCGTCAGCACATTGACGCGAATAAACTGTGCCCCCGTACACGTAGCGATCGCCAGACCACTGTAGGCATCATTGCGCAGCACATTTAAGCCAATGGGTAAGGCCACCAAATTTTTCAGGCGTTGCACCACCAAGGTCATGGCACTGACCACCGCCGCATCGACACGATCTTTGGTAAAGGGGGCATCAAAAAAGTTTTCAACAATAATCGCATTAGCACCCCCTGAGGCCAAGGCGGTGGCTTCCTGCTCTGCCCGGTCAATCACTGCCTTAAGGCTACCGCCCCAACGGGGAGAGGTGGGCAACGGTAACAGGTGTACAACACCAATCACTGGGGTAGCGGTATTAAAAAGTGTCCGGAGATCCACAACGATTTAGCGGTAGGTTGACAGCGAAATAACAACAAGCGGAGCATAGAGCCTAGGGTGGCACTCTACCGAGTAAACGATGGCAGAATCCACTGATTTAAGTATATCCCCGTCTGACCCCCCCCTCGTGGCGATCGCCCTTGGTAGCAATCTGGGTCAGTCCCGCCAAATCCTACAAGCAGCCGTTTGCGCCCTGCAACAGATACCCCACATCACTGGATTGCACTGCTCTCGGTGGTACCGCACCACACCAGTGGGACCACCACAGCCGGACTACTGGAATGGCTGCGTCACAGCGTTCACTACCCTCAGCCCCCTAGCATTGTTACACCAACTTCAGGCCATTGAGCAGCAGTTTGGCCGCAAGCGTCATCAACGGTGGGGGCCGCGCACGTTGGATCTCGATCTACTGTTTTACGGCGATACCATTGTCAATACATCAGAGCTAACGCTACCTCATCCTGAGTTAGCCAATCGTCCCTTTGTTCTTGTCCCCTTAGCCGAAATCGCCCCCCAGTGGCGGCATCCCATCCTCACAGACACGATCGCCACCCTACAGGCGCGTTTAGGTGTTGCTGGCATCAAGGCCGTGGCCTCTGCCGATGCGCCCGAAACCATGTTTGTAACTGCTCACAACAGCGATCCGCGAGGATGCCACCTACACTGTGCACCCGATGAAAGGCCGCCGCACTCCTAAAAATTTGTAGCACCGAGTCAATGGCACCGGTCTTCGGATCCGGTGTGCCGTAGATCAGAGTGTGAATGCGGGCTTGGACAATAGCACCCGCACACATGGGGCAGGGTTCGAGGGTGACGTAAAGGCGACAGCCGTTCAGGTACCAGGTTCCCAGCCGCTCTCCCGCACGGCGCAGGGCAATGATTTCCGCGTGAGCCGTGGGGTCGTGATCCCGTTGGCGACGATTTTCCCCAGTGGCAATGAGGGTATTATTGGCATCCACAATGACGGCACCCACTGGAACTTCATCCGCACAACCTGCGTGGTGGGCAAGGGCGATCGCCTGTTGCATCCAAAACTCGTGTTCTGCTTGCGCTGGTGCTGAACTAATCTCCACCACTGGATCCCCTGACCGCAGCCGCTATGGTACTATTCTTTCAGTTCTCTTGCGATCGCTGATAGTTTAGGAAAACACCATGATTGATGCTCTCGTGTTAGTGGCCAAGCTCCCGGAGGCCTATGCTATTTTTGATCCCCTAGTGGATGTGTTGCCGGTGATTCCCGTCTTGTTCTTAGCGCTAGCCTTTGTGTGGCAAGCCGCTGTTGGTTTCCGCTAAATTGCTGTGCAGTTAAACGTTACTCTTTTGATGCAGCCCCGTTGTGTTCAGCGGGGTTGTTCTATGCTCAGTAATCCATGTCTGTAATGTTCGGCGGGTATGGCGGGTCATAGCAAATGGGCCAATATTAAGCGCCAAAAAGCACGGGTGGATGCCCAAAAAGGTAAAGTCTTTGCGCGGCTCTCCCGGGCAATTATTATTGCTGCCCGCCATGGCGGAGGCGACCCCGCCGGTAATTTTCAACTCCGCAGCGCCATTGAAAAAGCCAAAGCAGCGGGGATTCCCAACGAAAACATCGAGCGGGCGATCGCCAAAGGTACCGGTACCCTTGATAGTGATGCACCCCTTGAAGAAGTCCGCTACGAAGGGTATGGGGCTGGTGGTGTTGCCTTTTTAATTGAGGCGCTAACGGACAACCGCAACCGCACCGCTGCTGACCTGCGGGCTGCCTTTAACAAGCAGGGGGGGAACCTTGGCGAGACGGGTTGTGTTGGGTGGATGTTTGACCTGTGGGGGGTGGTCACCGTTGCTGCCCCCCACGATGAAGAAGCCTTTTTAGAGGCTCTCCTTGCCGCGGAGGTCGAGACCTACGACATCGTGGCGGATGTCGCAGAAGTGCGTTGCCCTGTCGCTGCCTTGGAAGCCGTGAGCAACACCCTCAACCACTATGGCTACCACGTGTTAGAGACTGAGCGCCGCTGGCTCTCCCTGAATACAGTGGAGGTGAGCGATGAGGAGACGGCCCGCCGCGTCTTGCGGTTGCTGGATGCCCTCGAAACCCTTGACGATATCCAAAGTGTTGCCACCAATGCGGTCATCAGCGACGCTCTAATGGAGATGGTGGACGTTTAGGAATCCGTGTTTGTACGGTATTTTCAGGAACCTATTTACCAAAAATTTCGGCAAAATTTGAGTAAAAACACGGTAGTTGGCAGGTCATCAGAGTGCGACTATACCTATTAGGTTGTAGTAGTCCACTGACTGAACAACCCTGTCTCAGCCGTTGTGTGTTATCCAGATTGAGTTTCCAGCTTGGGCGATCGCTCCTTTCCTTCAGTCTTGATGCTGTGTCGAGTAGTTCTGAATAGATATACTCGCACATCTACTGTGTGCTCCCTCCATTTGTGTGTCTCCCGTGTCGGCTCTTGTGTGTTCCTAAGTTCCCTGTTGATCGGCTGGCAGAATTTGAATTTGCGTCGGTTCATTGACTGTGCAGGTACAATGCTGTAAGGGGGGGGGCTGAGGCCATCCCCACGTGACACCAATACAACCTGCTGCACTAGCGCGTTGTGCCATGAGGCCATCGGCATCTGCATCACCAATAACAACTGTCTGCGCGGGGGGAATCGCCAATTCAGCGCAGATTTTTTTGAGGGGGGTTGGGTCAGGCTTTGCAGGCAGGCGATCGCTACCCATAGCACTTCTAAAAAAGTGAGTGAGCTGGTAGGTGGCTAAAAACGCCTGTACCTCCTCGGTGCGATCGCCAGAAAGCACTGCTAGCGCTAGGCCAGCCGTCTTCAGCCGTTGCAGCAGATCGATGACCCCGGGCAATGGTGGCGTGAAGGGAGCTTTGGGGCTAAACCTGCGATCCGCTTCAGCAAAGGCCTGTTCAGCGATTTCCCGAGCGGCTATCCAACCATAGCCACAGCTAGCAAGATGGGCAGCAGCAGCAATCAGGTTCTCATGGCGGCTCCCCACCGCCTGTAGCCCCTGCGGCTGGATCTGATGCGCTGAACTCCCAAAGCTACGCAGCAGAGGGGCTTCAAGATCAGGGGCGATCGCGGCCACTTGCCGTGCGCGTTCCAGAGCCAACTGGTGGAGGTAGCTCGCCGAGTCCGCTAAAGTACCATCTTTGTCAAACACAACTGCGGCAATATTGCTAAAGCGTACCGTTCCCTTGGGAAGTTGGCATAACAGAGTAACGCTCATCAAAGGTAAGCTCACACAGAATGAGTTAACTGGATGTCCATCAAGACCCAACCTCTATTAAAACTTGGACACTCTCACAGCGATAGGTGCGATAGAGCCTGAGCCAGTAGTCCAGTATCCGTAACGGCAATGTTGCCTCTGGTTCAACCTGAAACTCTAGATGCAGAATGCAGTGTTGCGTTTGTACGAGGGTGACGCCATCCGCACAAATCGGTTCGAGGTTCAGTTCGGTTTTGAGAACTGAAACATTTTCTGAGGCATTGTTGAGGAGCCACTGGGTAAAGGCTGTCGGGTATTCTTCAGCAAGGTATTTACAGAGGTTATCTCGCATTCCTCCAGCTTATCGAAACCATGACCCGCAGCTATCATGGCTAGACCTTCAACAGCACATTTGGCAAGCTGTTCCTGTACCTCTATCTCATCGATACTTAAGGAGACTTTCGTTCCCCAAGTGCCGGAAAGGGCAAGGTCTCAACCGTGAGTACTTGCGGCGGAGTGGCATCGGGCGGGTATAGCATAGTGAACTGCACAAAGCGGGTTTCGTTCGGTTGTAGGGTCAGCCGCACAAGATCGCCCCCTTGCTGGCCTTCGCGCTGTACAAGGTGAATGATCCGACTTTGGGGTGCTCCCTGATCATCTCGATAGCGCAACCGTACACTACCTCGAAAGAAAATGCGGTTGGGTGGCTCAGCAAAAAATCGCAGGGTTGGCGCTGGCGCGTCAAATTTGATGGGGGTTTGTAGAGCAAGGCGAATGGTTTGGGGGCGATCGCTCTGGTTGTGTAAGGGCAAAACGAGATCGTACTCAACGGCGTAGTTGCCATGGGCGGCGTAGGCGGTATCAGGATAGCGCACCACCAAGGGAGCCGTTTGAATTTGGTCTGTGCCTAAACGACCGGCCACAAGGGAACTCAAGGGATAGGAAAATGCCTCGCCAGTGTTTGGAATTGGGATCGGCGTTTGCTGCGGATTATGCCAACGCGACCCTAGAGCCACCCCGGCCACGCGGCTGTAAATGATATTGCCGGGTTGATTGGGGGGGCTAGGTGGGGGATCGCGGGGGGTCACCAATCCCCCTTGGTGCAATGTTTCCTGCCACTGGGCAAGGGTAGGTTCATCCTCAGGAGCAAAGCGTGCCAAGCTAGCCAGATAAATATCGCCACTACTGCGGGCACGGATGAGTAGGGAGCGGCCATTCAACGGGGGGTCTAGACCTTTAACCGGAATCGGCAAATTTGCAATAAGGCCATAGGAGCGGGGCGGCAGGACAATTTGGCTTGGCCAACCCTCTTGACGGCGGCGGCGCAAAATATCCAGCATGACGCGATCGCCAGGGCCGGCAAAGATTTGCCCAAGATCGTTAGCCTGTCGAGCTGGCAAGGGGACAAATGGGGCATCAGGCTGACTGAGGTAGCTAGCCGCGTGCAGGAGGTCAATGGTGACTGGGGTTGCACCGGGATTGTAGGCCAAAATTCCCAGGTAGAGGGTGGTTAAATCCGCAGGATCAGGGGGTTTGGCAATGTGATGGGCAAAAATATCAAAGCGACCGCGAAAAGCATAGTTCAGATGAGCCGCAGGAGTGGCCTTACCGCTGGCCGGAAATGTGGATAGCAAAATCCCTTCGCGCTGAACGACTTCGGGACTGTTGCTATTGAACACGGGCACCTGATCTAAGCCCCCTGGGAGGGGTAAGATTTGCTGTTGCTGCTCAAGTGTGGCAGGCGGTTGAGCCAAGATCGGTGCAGCCCACAACAGTGCTGCGAGACTGCCGCAGGAAAGTCGTAAATTCACAGGCATCATTGCGGTTAGTAGCTAATTTGCAGGGTCACCGTTGCTGCCACCTCTAGCTCTCCAGCAACGACCGGGGTACTATCGGCCATGGCCGGCGCAGCAAACCGTACTGGGCTAGGGGGTGGGGTGGCTTGGTTGATCTGAATACTGACCACTTGGCGCGGTTGCAGGTTCAAGGCGCTCAACACAGCTTGGGCTTGGGACTGGGCATCTTGGGTGGCTCGCTGTAGGGCAGTGCGCTGAGCCGCAGCAAGGGTTGTTTCGGGTGCAGTAAAGTTAATACTGTCAATAGTGGTGGCTCCAGCTTGCACGGCAGCATCAAGCAGGCCACCAACGCGATCGCTCGGCAGACGAAAACTAACCGTATTGCGACCAATGTAGCCCACCAATAGGCGCTGATTATTACTGAACTGATAGTCAGGCGTCAAGCTAAGACCCGTAGTTTGCAGTTGGCTCACCTCTCGCCCCCGCAGCACTACTAATACAGCATTGGCCTTACGGGCAACCTCCTGCTGTACCTCCTGAGCTGTGCGCCCCCGCACCTCCACCCCCAGCGTTACTTGGGCAAGGGTTGCCGTCACCGCCTCTGTTCCGCGCCCAGTCACCGTCAGGGTACGCAGTGCCTCTTGAGCCATCGTTGGTAGAGCTACGCTGCCCCAAAACAAGGTACTGAGGCTCAGCGCATAGAGTTTGGTTAGGGTGTTATTCACAGAATTTTACTGAACATCAACCAGTCACACGGGTGTGCTAGCGAGCGGCAAGGTGTTCACATTATACAACAGGAGCTTACGGATTTCCTTTTGATGGATGAAAAGGCTGTCAGCCTATTAACGGGTTAAAGTGGCTTGGCGGCTCGCTAACTCTTCCGCTAGCAGTTTGGTGTAGATGTCTTCGAGGTGGGGCGTCATCAGGTTGCTTTCAATGCCATAACCAAGGCTTGTCCACGTACCTGACAACAGGTCAAAGACAGCTTGCACCTTACCTTCCCGCAGCAATTGGGGGATGTCAGCGTTCCATGCATTGGCATCTGTTAGCCAGCGATAGACCACTTGATCTTGATATTCCGGGGCAAAGCTATACTGGCTCCAAAACCATCCGGGTGGGCTCGGGTGATAGTGGGCAGCTTTTTCAGCCCAAGTAGAGCTAAGAAACTGGTACCGCCCCGCAGCCGTTGTACACAGGTGCTGGTTGGGACCTCGGCGAATGGGAATACAACGATCGGGATGACGGCTGAGGTCGTGGACGTGATCACCACCGTAGAGGAGGGTGTAGGGGCTAGGATCGTTGGCTTCACTTGCGGAAATGGTGCGCATGAGGGCACGGATGTAGGGATCACCACCTTCCATGACCAAGGGGGCAATTTGGCCAGGGTGCCAACGGTACCATAGGAGCGCAGGCGATCGCCCGCCCAAAAACCCATAGCTGACCCCTGCAACCAATGATCCAACAATCAACCAGCGCCAAAACCGCACAATCACCTATCCTCAAATCACGGAATACAGCGGAACAACTCAGAGTAAGGCACGGGAGATTGATCAGCGCGGCTCACTACCTCAATAATTTTGTTTTTTGCGGCAGCGTCGCCAAGGGCAGCAACACAGATGTCAGCGACCTGTGAGCGTGAGATACTCCCTTCAAAAAGGGTGTCGGCGGCAGCCATCACCGGATACCCACCCTCCTCTGTATCTTTAAGGCCTCCCGGACGGACTATCGTGTAAGTCAGACCGCTGTTCTGTAAATAACGTTCCGCCTGCTGCTTCCAATACAGAATTAACCAAAAGAGATTTAGGGGATGAAAAAACTGGGAGACACAAAGGGAGGAAACGAGAACGAACTGCTGCACTCCGCTGTACTTAGCAGCATCCACTAAATTTTTGGTGCCGAGATAATCTACACTGAAGGGGTCTAAGGGGTTGAGGCTGGGACTTGCCCCTGTGGCGCAAATAATACTTTCACAATTGCTCAGAGCACTCTCTAGAGTTTGGGGTTGGGTAACATCCCCTAGGCGAATATCGACACCGCCATTAGGCCACTGCTGCTGCGCCTTCGTCAGGTTCCGGACAACAGCAATGGGGGAGTGCCCCGCCTGCTGTAGGGCAGTAACAATCCGTCGGCCGGTGCGGCCGGTGGCACCAATAACAGCTACATTCACCGTCGTAGTCCAGCGATGTTGATTGATACGTTTACGTTATTGAGTTTGGGGTTGGCTGTGAATTTGCAAATCAGCATACAATCATTGTATTCGCTCCCCAAGGCAAGGTTACTGCCGCAGTTCTAGGGCGGTACCCACAAAACCACCCACAAAATAAAGTCTAGAATTATTGTGGTCGGAGGGAGGGTATGCCTGCTCAGAGGGGACAATCTTTGCTTTTTTAGATATACCCAACCATTGTATGAATCATCGTCCTGTGCATCCCGCTATTGTCAGTCGCGTGGAACCGGACTCGATTGCTGCAGAGCTTGGTTTTGAGCCAGGGGACGCGTTGCTAGCTATCAATGGCGAGCGACCCCGCGATCTCATTGACTACCGCTTCCTGTGCGCAGATGAGGTGCTAACGCTAGAAGTCCTTGGTAAAGACGGTCAAACCTATACCCTAGAAATTGAGAAGGAAGCGGATGATGACCTCGGGCTGGAGTTCACCACAGCTCTATTTGATGGTTTGCTCCAGTGCAACAATCGCTGCCCCTTTTGCTTTATTGATCAACAGCCACCCGGCAAGCGGCAGAGCCTCTATGCCAAGGATGATGACTATCGCCTAAGTTTTCTTTACGGTAGCTACCTCACGCTGACAAATCTCACGGCACCAGAGTGGCAACGGATTGCCCGGCTGCGCCTGTCGCCCCTGTATGTCTCTGTGCATGCAACGGTTGCCAGCGTTCGCCAACGCCTCCTCAAAAATCCGCGTGCTGGCGAGATTCTGCGACAGCTTGCTTGGTTTCAGGAACAACGATTGCAACTCCATGCCCAAGTGGTGGTGTGTCCGGGCATTAATGACGGGCAGTGCCTTGAGCAAACCCTGCGGGATTTAGCGAGCTTTTACCACCCAGATTGGCCGACGGTTCTTTCAGTTGCGGTGGTACCCGTGGGGTTAACCCGCTTTCGCCCCGCTGATGATGAACTGGTACCGGTGACCCCTGATGATGCCCGCACCGTCTTGCGGCAGGTACAAGCTCTTCAGGAGCACTTTCAGCGCCAATGGGGTACCCCCTTTGTCTGGCTGGCAGATGAGTGGTTTTTAATTGCTGGCAGACCGCTGCCTCCTGCCACCCATTACCAAGATTATCCACAACTGAGTAACGGTGTGGGTACGATTCGTCTGTTTTTAGAAGAGTTTGCCGCCCACAGCCACGACTTACCCACCCGCTTGCCGACAGCGCGCCATTTAAGCTGGGTGGTGGGTAATGCGGTCGGCGAGGCATTCCAGCCCCTTGTAACCCGTCTCAACCAAATTCAGAACCTTCGCCTTGATCTCTACCCGCTAGCTAGTGATTACTGGGGGCAAGCCATGACGGTTACTGGATTACTCACAGGCCATGACTTAATCTATCACCTACAAGGAAAACCCTTGGGCGATCGCCTACTACTGCCGAGTATCATGCTCAAACACGATGAGGCTGTTTTTTTAGATGATCTCTCCCTTGAAACGGTGGCAGACGCTCTACAAGTCCCTATTCAAGTTGTCAGCGGCGGTGCAGCTGGTTTGATTGCGGCCTGTACCTCTAGCTAGAGAGGGATCTAAAGTTTGTTCTACGAACTATTCGGGTTGCCAGCGAAGCCAATCTTCATCTAGAGCCTGCTCTAAGGTAAACTCTGGCTCTTGTGGAATCATGTTAGCATTCAACTCACTTGCATTGAGAAACAGTTTTCTGCCATTGCGATATTCTAGGTCAAAGTTCTCACTAAGATAATTTTTTAAGCTGGGACTATCTTTGAGTATGGCTTGAATTTTTAAGCCGAAGTTGGCAACTTCAAGCTTCCAAATTCGGAAACAATTTTTAGTTTAAGAAAATGCTCACATAATTGCATTAAATAGCTAGAAATTGCTCGTTTCTCGCTTTTTCCCAAGCTCTCAATCTCCTAAATTAAATTTTCTAGGTCAAGGTTATCGAAGTCTCGCACTTTTAACTGAGCAACAGTTGCATTTAACCAGCACTGGTAGTCCGTCTCATATAATGATGCAAGCTGGGTCTTTACCTCAGATTTGACGGTCTCAGAATGCATGATGGGTTCTCCTAACTGTTATTCATGACTACACTCATCGCAAAATTTGCGCCCAAATGCCAAACTCAGAAGTGAGGACTGCAAACTTAGAGAAATACTGTTTCAGATGCAATACGGACAGAGCTATCAGAAGAAGACCAACTAAGAACAATATCTGCCCTCAATTATAATCACTACCCTCAATGGAGCGTTCGATGGAATGGGTGAAGTAGGTAGGGGCGAGCGTCAGTAAAGTAGTAAAGTATTTAGACCATTCCGTCCTAAAGGACAGAGCCTGTCTCTTGATTGACGTTGTCAGCGTCCCAATTTGTTAGGAATGCCGTCGCACCCCCCAGGAATGGTTTCGCGAGCGCGGCTGCCACACCACGCACAGCAATAGTAGCGCTGCTCTTCGGAAAGGTTTTTGACATTACTAAAATTGACATCTTCCACCACCGCACCAGTATAGGCACCCGTCCGAAAATTCGGTGGATTGAGGCGATCGCGAGGGCTAGCTTGCTCCACCGGACCGTAAAATAAGCGAGTTCGGCTCATATCCACGCCAGTGAAGTCTGCCCCTTGCAAAATAGCTCCGGCCAAATTAGCGCGGGTGAGGTTGCAATTGCGGAACTGCACTCCTGTGAGGTTGGCATCACTTAACTCCGTCCAGCGCAAATCGGTGCCACTCAGATCGGTGCCCGCTAGCATACTGCCTAGGTTAATGACCCGTACGCCATACTCGATATCTTCTTCATAACCGCCTAAGCCATCAAAAATTGCTCGCCCTAGGCGGCGATCGCGCTTCAAAGGAGCTAGCAGCTTTGCCCCTGAGAGAAAACGAATGATTTTTGCTTTACCTTCGGCATCTAAGCCTGCCAAAATAGCCGCCGTGCGCCCCTCGGCGATCGCTCGTTCAGGGGGCCAGTCCTCCAATAGCCCTTGGTCATCCAAAATAAGGTCAGAAATGCCCTGAAAATAGCTATCAATGGTTTGCTGTTGGGTAATCCGGTTTTGTTGGGTAGTGAGGTCCCGCGAGATCACGTACTGCCGCCATGCCACGTAGGCCGCCAGCAGTGCCACTAAAATTTGACCCAAGGCACCAAAGCCTTCTGCTAGGGCACCCACCGCATCCCAATTGGTGCCTTGAAAGCGACCACGAATCCAGTCCATCGCGCCGGTCATGCCAATTAGCGCCAAGACGGTTAAGCTCAGCCCCACCGTAGCAAAGATGAACTGCCGTTGTTGTGCCGTTAAATCTTCTGTAAACCAGTGATAGGTGGAGTGCCAAACAATGGGGAAACTGAACACCCCCAACAGCAAAGCAGCGGCCACTCCCACCGCACCCCAATCCAACGCCCACGCCACCAGCACCACAAGGATAGTTACTGGTGTTAAGGCAGTGCGCAACGAGATCCACAGGGTTTGCCAACGACTGCGAGCAGCCAGAACTTTACTTAAGCGTAACGCCGCGGTGTTTGCCTCACGGAGGCCTGTCTCCCGAGACCATTGCTGTTCTTCGCCCATCGTGGTTGCCTTAGTTAGCTTTGGGATTTTTCCAAGGTAGCTCAAGCATAGGTCAATGTTGAGAGGGATGCATCCAACTGCCCCCAACTGTGGCCATCCAGCGCCAACTGCTCAATGAGGCTGGCCAAGCGGAGTGCCTTGAGCGCCTGCTCCCCACCCACTGAGGGGGGCTGCCCACCCCGCACACAGTTCACAAAATGCTCTAGCTCAGCGTGCAGGGGTTCAATGTTACTGGTATAGACCTTCTCGATGAGGCCATCCTGCCGATACAGCACTTGGCCGTGATCAGCGCTACAACTAGCGGTGGTTTTGCGGTGGATGAGAATTTCGTTTTTGAGGAAATCGGCTTCCGTCAGCGAATTTTTGCAATGAGCCGCAATACGCCGCTGTTTGCGATGGGTCACCTTACTGGCGGTGAGGGTGGCAATAATGCCGTTGGCAAACCCTAGGGTGGCCGTTACATAGTCTAGGTACCCAGAATTCGCAGAGCGACTGCCCGCAGCCGTTAGGCGTACTATCGGTGAGCTGGTTAGCTCCAATAACAGATCAATGTCGTGGATCATTAAGTCCAAAACCACAGACACATCATTGGCGCGATCGGAGTACGGACTCATGCGATCCGCTTCTACTGCTAAAATTTCTTCAGTGCGCAGTACCTTACTCAGCTCTTGGAAGGCAGGGTTAAACCGCTCAATGTGACCTACCTGCAAAATGCACTGGCACTCCGCCGCAGCATTCACCAAGGACTCAGCTTCGCTAATACTGGCGGCAATGGGTTTTTCCACCAGTACATGAACCCCATAGCGCAAACAGGTAATGCCCACTTCATGGTGCAATCGTGTGGGCACTGCAATGCACACGGCATCGACATGGGGCAATAAATCAATATAATTTTCAAAGAATTTAATTCGGTACTTGCTGGCTGTATCAATGCCGCGCTCTAGGTTGAGGTCGGAGATCCCCACTAATTCCACATCTTTGAGTAAACTCAAAACACGGGTGTGGTGCTGACCCATGTTGCCAACACCAATGACACCGATGCGCAGCGGGTCGGGCTGGGGACGGACGGCAGAACTCATCGTTTGTTGTTTCACTCCTCTCATTTACCCCTTAAACGCAACCGTGGAATGATTCGGCGTTGGCCACCACTGAAGTAGCATTTTCAGAAAGATGCTACCACAGCATTGCCAAATGTAAAGTTTTTAGTGATTGCTTGACGAACCCAATGACGACTAAAAAGGCGGTGGTGTTGCTCTCGGGCGGCTTGGACTCGAGCACGGTGTTATTTCGTGCTAAGGCATTGGGCTATGCATGCTATGCCCTTTCCTTTAACTATGGGCAACGCCATCAGCAGGAGTTAACCTCAGCGATCGCCATTGCGGCAGCGGCGGGGGTGGTACAGCACCACGTCATTCAGTTTGATTTACGGCTGTGGGGTGGCTCAGCCCTCACTGATCAAACCATTGACTTGCCCTGCGATCGCGACCTTAGCACCATGAGCCAAGAGATTCCGGTGACCTATGTGCCCGCCCGCAATACTATTTTTCTGAGTTTTGCCCTTGCTTACGCTGAGGCCATCCATGCCCAATCGGTTCACATTGGCGTGAATGCCCTTGACTATTCGGGCTATCCAGACTGTCGGCCTGACTATATTGCAGCCATGGCCGAGGTGTATCGGCTTGGTACCAAGCAGGGGCGCGAAGGAAACCCCATCGAGATCATCTGTCCCTTAATTGATCTGCACAAGACCGATATTATTCGCCTCGGCAATGAGTATGGCGTACCTTGGGAGAAAACTTGGTCTTGCTATAGTGACGGCGGCACTCACGAGCCAGCACGGGCCTGCGGTCGCTGTGATGCCTGTCGCTTGCGCTTGGCAGCCTTTGCGGCCTTGGGGCTAACCGATCCACTACCCTACACCCCCACCCACCCCGCCTAGGTTCGGTAAATCCCCCTTTTGCTACTTGGGGAAGCGATCGCACTATGGATAAAGAGAGGGTTAAACCCAGTATGGGTGTTGTGCCCCAGATCGAAGTTAGCCTGCAAAGGGAGTCTTAGTCGCTATGGCAAAAGTTGTCGGAATTGACCTTGGTACCACCAACTCCTGTGTGGCCGTTATGGAAGGGGGCAAGCCTACGGTTATTGCCAACGCTGAAGGGTTTCGGACAACCCCCTCCGTTGTCGCCTACACCAAAAATGGCGATCGCCTCGTGGGTCAAATCGCCAAACGGCAAGCGGTCATGAACCCCGAGAATACCTTCTATTCAGTGAAACGCTTCATTGGCCGTCGCTTCGATGAAGTGACCCACGAAACCACTGAAGTCTCCTACAAAGTTTTGAATGTTAACGGCAATGTCAAACTAGACTGCCCCGCCCAAGGCAAGCAATTTGCCCCCGAAGAAATTTCTGCCCAAGTCCTGCGCAAGCTGAAGGATGATGCTAGCAAATACCTAGGCGAAGAGGTGACCCAAGCGGTAATTACCGTGCCCGCCTACTTCAACGATTCCCAACGCCAAGCCACCAAAGATGCCGGGCGCATTGCGGGTCTTGAGGTGCTGCGCATCATCAACGAACCAACCGCCGCTTCACTGGCCTACGGTTTGGATCGCAAGAGTAACGAAACCATTCTCGTGTTTGACCTAGGTGGAGGTACCTTTGATGTCTCCATCCTCGAAGTTGGCGATGGCGTCTTTGAAGTCCTAGCCACCTCCGGGGATACCCACTTGGGTGGAGACGATTTCGACAAAAAGATCGTGGACTTTTTGGCGGAGTCCTTCCGTGCCCAAGAAGGCATTGACCTGCGCAAAGACAAGCAAGCCCTACAGCGGCTCACAGAAGCTGCCGAAAAAGCCAAAATCGAGCTATCCAGCGTTACCCAAACAGAAATTAACTTACCCTTCATTACCGCCACCCAAGATGGGCCTAAGCATCTTGACATGACGCTGACGCGAGCCAAATTTGAAGAACTCTGCGCCGACTTAATTGAGCGTTGCCGGGTGCCCGTAGAGCAGGCACTCAAAGATGCCAAACTCAGCAAAGACCAAATTGATGAAGTCGTGTTGGTGGGAGGGTCAACCCGAATTCCGGCGATTCAGGAACTGGTGAAACGCTCCCTTGGCAAAGAACCCAACCAAAGCGTCAACCCCGATGAAGTGGTTGCCGTCGGAGCCGCCATTCAAGCTGGGGTACTCGCGGGTGAAGTCAAAGATATTCTACTGCTGGATGTGACTCCTCTCTCCCTCGGGGTAGAAACCCTTGGCGGGGTGATGACCAAAATTATTCCTCGCAACACTACAATCCCCACCAAAAAATCCGAAGTCTTTTCTACGGCGGTGGATGGCCAAACCAACGTGGAAATTCACGTCCTGCAAGGGGAGCGGGAAATGGCCGCCGATAACAAGAGCTTAGGCACCTTCCGTCTGGATGGCATTCCGCCTGCACCTCGTGGTGTGCCCCAGATTGAGGTCACCTTCGACATTGATGCCAACGGTATCCTGAACGTCAAAGCCCGCGACAAAGGAACGGGCAAGGAGCAGTCCATTAGCATTACCGGCGCTTCGACTCTGCCGAAGGAAGACGTTGAGCGGATGGTGCGCGAAGCAGAAATGAATGCCGCCGCTGATAAAGAAAAGCGCGAGAAAATCGAAACCAAGAACCAAGCAGAGCAACTCTGCTACCAAGCCGAGAAACAACTCGCCGAAATTGGGGATAAAGTCTCCAGTGGGGATAAGGACAAGCTCACGGCGCTGATTGCCAACCTGCGCTCGGAAATTGGCAGCGAGGCCGAGAAAAAACCAGTGGAGTCCATTGACTTCGGGCGGGTTAAATCCTTGATGCAGGAGCTACAACAAACCCTCTACAGCATCGGTGCGAGCGTCTATCAAAGCGGTGCGCCAAGCACTGCCACCGGTGGCGCCAGCAGTACAGGGAGTAGCTCTAGCAGCGGCGGTGATGATGTCATTGATGCGGAGTTCTCGGAGACCAAATAACTTGGTGGCTGGTTCCTAAATAAAATAGCCTCAGGGGGAATGCCTGCCCCCATGCTTGCGTTCAGACTAAGACTCCTTTTGCCCCCTAGGAACTCACTAGGGGGTTTATGATTATGGAGCCGACGTTACTACCAGATGGGCAACAGGTGTGGAAAACAGCGTAATTGACGTGGCTAATTGTGCATGGAGTCGGGCGATCGCCCATGGATGGGAGACTCCGTACCGCGTCCGCTATGCCAGTAATCTTGACGATGGACCATGGCATGGGATGCCCCTTGGGGGGTTTGGGGCAGGCTGTATTGGTCGCTCTTCGGCAGGGGACTTTAACCTTTGGCATTTAGATGGCGGTGAGCACCTGTTTCAAACGGTTCCCGCCTGTCAATTTAGCCTGTTTGAGCAGGGAACTGGTGCCTATGCCCTCGGTAGTCCACCAGCAGACGGTACCTTGGCAGCGTGGCAGTGGTATCCCGCCGGTCAGGGGACGTATAGCGCTCGCTATCCCCGCAGTGGGTTTGTGTACGATGGTGTGTTTAGCGCCGACGTCAGTTGTGAGCAATTTTCGCCGATTCTGCCCCACAATTACCAAGAGACCAGTTATCCGTTGGCGGTGTTTCTGTGGCAGTTTCACAACCCTACCGCACAGCCTATCACCCTTAGCTTAATGTTCTCATGGCAGAACATGGTGGGCTGGTTTACGAATGCGACCCCCTCGTCCGCCATTGAGATCCGCGATGATGGCAGCCCCGTCTATACCTATACCCCCCGCTGGCGGCACAGTCAGGGGAATTTTAATGAAATTCTGCAAACGGAGCAGTACCATGGCTGGCGACTGCGGCGATCGCCCCATGCCACCCCACCGCAGGAAGGGGATGGAGAATGGGCCGCCCTTGTGCCGACGGGAGTAGGGGAATGTTTCTGGCACAGCCGCTGGAACCCCGATGGCGATGGAGCCGACCTCTGGCAGTATTTTGCCAAGGATGGCTCGCTTCCCAACTGCACCGACACCACCCCTGCCCACGCGTCAGAGCAAGTAGCCGCTGCCTTTGCCCTGCGCTTTACCGTAGCCCCTGGGCAGACCACCGAACTGCCCGTGGTGTTGGCGTGGGATTTACCTGTAACGGAGTTTGGTGCAGGGATTATCTATTACCGTCGCTATACCGACTTTTGCGATCGCTCCGGTCAAAATGCGGTTCGTTTGGCCAGCCGCGGCCTCCAGCACTATCGCCAGTGGCAACAGCAGATTCGCAGTTGGCAACAACCCATTCTAGAACACCCCCACTGGCCGGACTGGTTCAAAATGGCGCTGTGCAATGAGTTGTACGTCCTCAGTAGCGGCGGGACGTTGTGGAGTGCCGCTAGCGATCGCGATCCCTTGGGGCAATTTGCTGTCCTAGAGTGCCTCGACTATCGCTGGTATGAAAGCTTAGATGTGCGCCTGTACGGTTCCTTTGCCCTGCTGCACCTGTGGCCAGACCTCGAAAAAACCGTGATGCGTGCCTTTGCCCGTGCCATTCCCACCGCTGACCCCACCCCGCGGATTATTGGCTATTTTTATCGCGGTGATCCAGCAACGGCCTACAGAGCACCCCGTAAAGTGGCCAATGCCGTTCCCCACGACCTAGGAGCACCCAACGAGCACCCGTGGGAGCGCACCAACTATACGGCCTACCAAGATTGCAACCTATGGAAAGACCTCGCTGCCGATTTTGTCCTACTGGTCTATCGTGATTTTTTGCTGACGGGGGGCAGTGATCTCGATTTTGCCCGCGAGTGTTGGCCAGCAGTTGTTGCTGCCTTAAACTACCTCAAACAGTTTGACACCGATGGCGATGGCCTCCCTGAAAATGGCGGTGCTCCAGATCAAACCTACGATGACTGGAGGTTACAAGGGGTCAGCGCCTATTGTGGGGGGCTGTGGCTGGCGGCTCTCGAAGCCGCGATCGCCTTGGCCACGGTACTCGAGCAACCGGAGGGCAAAACCTACGACCGATGGTTGCAACAAGCGCGCCCCCGCTACCATGCACTGCTGTGGAACGGTGCGTACTACCGCCTCGACACGGGTAGCGGCTCTGAGGTGGTAATGGCGGATCAACTCTGTGGCCAATTTTACGCCAAGCTTTTGGGCTTGCCAGATATTGTGCCGCCCGAGTGTGCCCGTAAGGCTCTGGAAACCATTTACGATACCTGCTTCTTACAGTTTCACAATGGTACCTTGGGGGCAGCCAATGGCCTTTTGCCTAACGGCCAGCCCGAAGATCCCCACGCCACCCATCCCCTAGAAGTCTGGATCGGCATTAACTTTGGCTTGGCGGCGTTTCTCTGGCAGAGTGGCATGACCGCAGAAGCCTGGCGAGTGGCGGAGGTTGTTGTGCAGCAGGTCTATGAACATGGCCTGCAATTTCGGACCCCAGAAGCCATTACAGCCGAGGGCACCTTTCGAGCCTGTATGTACCTGCGGCCAATGGCAATTTGGGCGCTGGCCATTGTCAGCCAAGGCGAGCCCCTCAAAACTTGAGAATTTCGTAATCTACGTTACATTGTTGCAATTTGTTAAGCCGCGACAATGGTGAACAACGAGTTGCCCGTCTATGATAGGGGGGTAGCGCATCAGCAGTCATAAATTAGAATCACCTATGGATAATCTTAGTCAACGCTACCTACGTCTTTGCCAAGCCTACAGCCAGTTGGCGGAGCGCTATACTAAACTAGATATTGATCATATGACCCTGCGGGAGCGGCTTGTGCCGTTCCTGATGGCCTTTAAGTACTACAAGCAAATGGCTGAGCAACTGAGTGCCGAAAAGCTAGCCATGCAGCAGGAGATCAATGACCTGCGCGATCGCTACCAGACATTGGCTAGCCAAACTGGGGACGTGCCAGTCAACGCCGAGCTATTAGCCGCCCTGAGTGAGGCGGAGGGGCAAATGGCTCTCATTGAAGAAACCCTGAAGGAGCAAGACACCGATCTTGACCCCAACTTGCTGCCTATGGAAAAGCAATTATTGGAAGAGTACACAGCAGGGGTCGGTGACTTTCAGGCACTGCTGCCCCACTCGTCAAGTCGCTCTGAGGGTGCCTCCTAAATGCTCTCGCCTGCCAGTGAAGAATTTGTGGCTCTGTGTCGCACTCAACTCAAGCTGGTTGTCACGACCTTGGGTGCCTCCTCACTGGCAGTGTATCTCAGTGAAACCCTCAGCGATCGCCCCTCTTGGTCGCCCGTCGTCGTCTATCCTGACTCCCCCTCACCCTTGGCGCTGTCATCCGCGTTGGCTCTTCCTGCGGCACCATTGACAGGCTCCTCCGCGTTACCACCTGTTGAACTCTTTTCTTCCTTGGCGAATCAATTACTATTGCCCTTGATGTACCAAAACTGGGTCTTGGGGGTATTGGTGGCGCAACGGGAGCAGCAGCCTTGGCTGGCAGCGGAGCGAGAACAGTTACAACAAGTCGCCCAAACCTTGGCGATCGCCTGTGTTTTGGATCAGCGACAGCAGTGGCTAAGCCACTCCAGCACCGCCCTTGATCAGCAGCAGCAGCACTTTGAAAATGTCCTCCACCAACTGCGTAATCCAGTTGCGGCAATTCGCACCTTTGTCAAGCTGTTGCTCAAACACCTAGAACCTAGCCATCGTGGTCGTTCTCTTGCGGAGGGGATTGCCAAAGAAACGGAACGCTTGATGGCACTCCTGAATGATTATCGCCAACAGCGTGCTGACCTGCCTGCCCTCAGCGCTGCGGCTCCGCTGACCTTAGTGGGAACCCCCATAGACCTACGGGTCGCCCTAGCCCCCCTCATTGAAGCCGCACAAGCCCGCGCAGAAATGGAAGGCAAAACCTTTGCGGTTGAGATACCGGACGTGCTGCCTCCCCTATGGCTGGATACGCGGGTTTGCCAAGAGGTCGTGAGCAACTTACTGGATAATGCCTTCAAGTATACCTCAACGGGCAGTACCATTGGCTTGCGCCTCACGGTGATGGCTGAGAGTGTGGAGTTGAGGGTATGGGATAACGGCTGTGGCATCCCAGCAGCGGTGCAGCCCCACCTCTTTACCCGTGGCTATCGCGGTGTGCAATCAGACAGCGAGGTGGAAGGAACAGGGTTAGGCCTAGCGATCGCCCAAGAATTGCTGCGCCCCTACAATCTCAGCTTAAACGTCATCAGTCCCTACCCTGCCGATAGTGATCATGGCACCGCCTTTACCCTAACGCTGCCGGTGCATACCACTGCCGTCGTGGGAGGTTCGCCGTGAGTTCCCTAAAGCAACAACTGCTCCGGTGGGGGAGTCAATGGCATCAACGGATGGTGCTGATCTTCTGCGTCCCACTCTTGATTAGTGCCATCACTGGTCTGGCGCATCGCTTGGGGCGTAGTTGGCTGGGGCTATCTAAGGACTTTGGCCGCGTCATGATGACGTTGCACGAAGGCCGTTACCTCGGTGAATGGATGATCCCCATCTACGTCCTAGCCGTTGGTCTGGGGGTATTGGCCATTCTGGCAACTGGGCTAGTGCTCCTGTGGGGGCGATCGCTACCCGCGAAGGGAACAGCACGACAGGTTCATCATCTAGTTGCTGGTGTGGCGGCGCTCCCCCTGTTCATCAGTGCCACCACTGGCATTGCCTATCGCTTAGGGCGCAATTGGCTAGGGCTATCGAAGGAACAGGCAGCGATTTTCCTGAGCTTGCACCAAGGCACCTACTGGGGTGAGGCGGGTCGTCCATTCTATATTTTGGCCGTGGGGTTAAGTGTATTAACGCTGATCGGCACAGGCGTAACCCTACTGCCGCGCCGGTGGTTCACCCCAACCCCCACCGCTGAGTAAATGTTACAAACTATGAGCAACTGTTGCCAAAGGTTAGCTCCTATGGACTAATAAGTACAGCACTTGATCGCCCATTCGTTTGTACCTTAAGGAGTCGTTCATGGCACTGACCGATACCCAAGTTTATATTGCCCTTGTAATTGCCCTCCTCCCCGCAGTACTCGCGTTTCGACTTTCAGCAGAGCTGTACAAATAGCCGCTCGCTGGAGCAACGCAAGCAATTACAGCCCTCATTACCTATAACGTTCTTAATTGTGGCAGTTCCTCACAGTGTGAAGTTTAGCAATGGGGAACTGCTTTTGTTGTTTATAGGAGTGATGTGGGCGGGCTAAAACCCCTCCGCTTTAGCGAGGGGATACAGCCAACTCAGGGGGCTTTAGCCCTCTCTATGTGTTAAACTAGAGACGTGGAAAGTAGGCGTATCAACTACGCGAAGAGACATC
>Ga0272446_1000878_pt1 | contig 45723 bp, 36 predicted proteins | sample YNPCB0061_FD_194587 | JGI IMG/M metagenome (GOLD analysis project Ga0272446, IMG submission 194587) | Hot spring microbial mat communities from Yellowstone National Park, WY, United States - YNP-CB-006-1 | ecosystem: Environmental > Aquatic > Thermal springs > Hot (42-90C) > Sediment | place...
TGACCAGCACCATGAATTCGACCTTCTCAATGGCCTCCGTGATCTGCAGCCACCAATCGCGCCCGCCTTCCATCCCGACGCGGTCTTGCCAGAGCGGGATTCCGGCCCGTGTCAGGGCGGCGCGGAGGGCAGCAGCGAATGGCTCCCCATCGGAGCGGGCGTAGGAGATGAACACACGCGGCGGCAAGGCGGAGGCGGGCGTCGGGGCGGCAAAGGCGTTCGGTGGCAAGGCCGCAATCTCGGCGATCAGGGCGTCGAATTGGGCCTGCACATCTGGCCCTACCCCCTCCCGCACCGACTCCAGCAAGGTGATCAGGTGGCCGCCTGCATGTAACTTGTCAGCGGCGTTGGCGAGAAAGGTTCGAGGGTCGCCCGTCACGTCAATGCCGTCCACAACGGGGGAGCGGAGGCCGTAGGCCATACGAAACTGCGCCGTCCGTTCGGCGGGCGTGCCCATTACAGGCGTGAGGAGGTCGATCAGGCGTTGGAGGGTCGGGTTCATCGGGCCGTATCCATGCTTTCTCATGCATTCCATCACGAGGGTAGGGCGGGAAATCGCGCTACACGCTATTAGTGTACCCTGAATTTGCCTCACGAATGCAAGTCAAATTTCCCACAGCGGCAAATTGACATCTCCTTTTGAAGGGGACGGCCCATCCCCCCAAACCGGCCCTGCCCAGTGCCCTTCAAAAAGGCCTTGATCGGCTGTTTTTCGGCCTGATGCATCAGCCTTCGTCGAGGGCGCGCTTGCGCCACCTCAACGATCCGCTGTACTATTGCCTTATCTGGCCGATGGTAGGAGGGATTGAAAAACTGATGCACCGCCTATTCATATTTTGTGCCTGCACACTGCTGATCGCGCTCTATCTAATGCCGTACGCTGCACCGACACCAACCGTATTGGCTTTACAGAACACGCCCACCCCCGAATCGCTTGGGAACCCCATTTTAGGCGGCGGCGGGGGCAAAATCGCCTACGCATCTAACAAAGGGGCCAATTTTGATATTTACGTCATTTCATTAGATGGCGGTGATCCGGTGCGGCTGACGGATAGCCCCTCATCTGAATGGCGGCCTGCGTGGTCACCCGATGGGCGGCGAATCCTGTACAGCAGCGTAGTGGACGGCAATGAAGACCTGTACGTGATGGATGCCGACGGGAGCAACCGAATCCGCCTGACGGACGCCTTCGGACGTGACTCTAACGCGGTGTGGTCACCAGATGGGAAGAAGCTCGCCTTCGTTTCCGAACGGGATGGGCTATCCGAAATCTACGTGATGGACGCCGACGGCAACAACCAGATCAACATCACCAACAACAACTTTCGGGATAGCTTCCCACAGTGGTCGCCAGACGGCAAACAGATCGTCTACGAAGCGGCAATTGGAACCGCCAACTGGGATGTGTACATCATTCCGGCGACGGGCGGCGACCCCTTCCAACTGACCGATCATCCCTCTTTTGACGGCCTGCCCGCGTGGTCGCCGGATGGGACAACGATTGCCTTCGCCTCTGCACGGGATGGGTCTAGCATGGATATTTTCACCATCCCGGCGACGGGCGGGGAGGTCAAGAAGCTGACCAACATCGCCAGTGATGACAAATTCCCGATGTATTCGCCGGATGGGAAGTACATCGCCTTCTACTCCGATGAAAACCCCGGCCGCGACGATAACGGCTCGATCCTGATCATGAACGTCGACGGATCGGACGTGTTTCTACTCACTGACGATAACGTACACGGCTACTACCCAGCGTGGCAGCCGCCCGTCGTCACTTACGTACGGGGAGACGACCCAACGTCCCCGGTGGCGCGGCGTTAATATCGTCTAGGGGTTCGGGTTCGGCGGGCGCGGACGCTGGTGTTGGGTAGGGCGTCCGCCGAGCGTAAATGAAGAAGATGACGGCCCCTGTGAAGAACATCAAGATTCCCACGAGGCTCATGATCACCCCGAATCCGAGCGATTCTTGAAGTATCCCGCTGACTGTGCTGGAGGCAAACCAGCCGCCCGTCCACAGCATCGAGCCAATTGCGCTGGTCAGGTTGTAGAAGCCCGGCGGGACAAATTCCATCCGGAGCGGTTCGTACAGCGGGACAAGCAAGTTTCGCACTGAGGCCGCCACAATAAAACTGAGAATCCCTAGCCACAGCACGCTAGACACCCCCATCACGAAAAACGCGATGGCCGAGAGGCTCATGGCGATGACCAATCCGCGCACCCGGCCAAACCGCCGTTCCCAGAGGGGGGTACTTAGCCCAACCACGCCCATAAATAGCCACGCCGCGCTGAGGATCGTGCCCACTTCGGCATCGGGGAGGCCAAAGCGTTGCCGGAAAAACAGGTTGTAAAAGGGGAAGGTCAGGCCTGCCGTTAGCCCGAATAGCAGCGAGGGAATCGACAGATACAGCAGCGAGGGCAAAATGTCTCGGCGGCGGATGCCGTGTACGGGGTTGACAGCGCTGACGGTGGTGATGGCCGCCAAACGCCGCTGATTGGGCAGGTACAAGGCCGGCCAGATGCTCAGCAGAATGGTGCTGAAAGCAACGGTGAGGGTTGCGCCGTAGGCGAAGGGCGTCTGTTCGGGGGCTAGCCCGTCTACCGCCGCCCCAGCGGGCAACCCGAAGATGTTCACAATCCACGAGGGCAGGTAGCCGCCGATGAAGCTCCCAAACGACGTGGCGGCGAGGGTGACGATCTGATAGTAGCCAAAGGCGTGCGATTGGTAGCGTTTTTCCACGAGGGCGACGGTGATTGGCCCAGCAGCGATGAAGGCCGCCCCAAACGCAATTCCGAACGCGATCCGGCTGATGAACATGCCCGGCAAAGTCGGGATCAGCAACATCGGCAGGTAAGAGAGGGCCGACCCCAACATTGACCACAAGATCACGACTTTGGGGCCGTAGCGGTCTGCGGCCAAGCCAACGGGAATGCTGGTGAAGACGCCCCCCACCCGCGAAATCCCCTGCAACACCCCGATGGTTTCGGGCGGGATGCCCAAGCTCACAAAGTAGAAGTTCAGCACCACGTCCGTGATGCCAAACAGCCCGATGTGAAAGATGGCACTATGCAGCAAAAAATACCCTAGCGGACGGTTGAGGCCGGGAATTCTAATCATCAAGCCACCTTGTACATCTGTTGGACAATGCCGAATGATACCACACCTGTCGTTTAGGCGTCAGGGCAACACAAAGCCCCACGTGGGTCAGGCGTGGGGCTTTGTGGGGGGGAAGTCTTGGATTCAGATCGGATCGCTATTCTAAGTATTCGGCCAGCTGCATGTTCCGATCCAACATGCGAATCTTGTGCAGGGCTTCATGCTGCAACTGGCGAATGCGTTCCCGGCTGTAGCCCATGATTTCACCGATTTGGGCCATGCTGTGGTTTTCGCCGTCGTCGAAGCCGTAGCGCAACCGCAAAATTTCGGCCTCGCGCTGCGGGAGCATGTTCAACAGGCGGTTAATCGTCTCGCTGAGCAGTTGGCGCGTGGCCGCCTGTTCCGGCATCTCGGATTCGGTGTCGGCCAGCAGGTCTTCACGCGGACGGTCTTCTTCATCGCCCGCCAATTCGTCGATCTGCATCGGCTCGCGGGCGGCCATCAGGGTCGATTGCACTTGCTCCACAGAGAGATCAGCCGCATAGGCGAGTTCTTCATAGCTCGGTTCGCGGCCCAACTGTTGGGAAAGTTCGTCGAAGGTGCGGCGCAGGCGGCCCCACCGCTGACCCTGATTAATGGGCAGCCGGATGGTGCGGCCACTATCGCCAGCGGCGCGGGCAATCGTCTGGCGAATCCACCATGTGGCGTAGGTGCTGAGCCGGACGCCGCGCTCAGGGTCGAAGCGGTCAACGGCCTTCATCAGGCCCAAGTTGCCCTCTTGAATGAGATCGGCAAGGGACAGGCCACGCCCCTGATAGGTCTTAGCAATACTAACCACGAGACGGGTGTTCGCCATGATCAGGGCTTGGCGGGCGCGTTCGCCTTGTTCGACCAGCAAATCCAGTTCGGCGCGTTCTTCGGTGCTCAGGTCGGCAGCCCGGCGCAGGCGGGCACGGGCCTGCTTGCTGATCTGGACAGCACGGGCGAGGCCGCGTTCTTCTTCCACTGCCAACGGGGATGAAACGGGGCGGATGTCTCGAAAGTAGAACTGTACCAAATCCGAGTCCAGATCGATGACGGGGCGGGTCACGGCATCAGCGTACTCGGCGATGAGCGCATCATCTTCAATCGGAGCGTCGTAGTATTCTTTGTTCACCGCCGGGACTTGCTTGGGCATTGCATCTCTCCTCGTGGTAGATCATCGTGATCTTAAATCTTTTACGGGTTCTTGGAAAACTGTAAAAGGCTTGTTCAACCCCATTTGCAAGCTATGTTAGAACTTTCTATAAGGTTTGTCAACTGTTTTTAGATGAGAGAACGCTAAATGGGTTTGTATAAAGATTGAAGATGGATTAACGAGATATTGATTAGCTAAATTCTTGATGAGGTGAGACGAGCTGATCTTTCTCCCCCTCTTTTTGGGGGATTTTCGGAACACCCGCAGGCCGGATCACGCGATCTGGCCTGTGCCGATTTGCCAATTTGGGAGGGGAAATCTTAGAAGGGGACGCGGACTCCCTCGTGGGCAGCGCGCAGATGGGTGGCGGGGGTGTGGGGCGTTATTCGATGGGGTCAGCGTCCGTGTCGGGTTCGGCGGGGTCGAGCAGGCCGGGCGGCAGATTCACCCGCATTTGGCCTGCGGCTACGTCAATGTTCAACACCACGCCCGCAATGGCCGGAATCAGCACTTCCCCGAATGGCCCGCCTTGCACGACGTACACATCGTTTGCGCCCGTTTCGATGACATCGGCCACTCGGCCAAGCACCTGCCCCTCCGCCGTGACGACGGTCAGCCCGAAGACCTGAAATAAGTAGACCTCATCTTCTTCGAGCGGCACGGCCTCCGCCAGCGAGACGAGCATATACCGATCCCGTAACCGGTCAGCATCTTCGCGGGTGGTGACCCCCGTCAACCACATCAGCCAGTTATCGCCCTTTTCGTGCTGAATGCTTTCGATCTGGCGCTGCTGGAAGGTCGCGGGTTTTTCGGGGTCTAGGCCGAAGTAAGCGCGTTCAAGGGTTGCCAGCCGTTCGGGGAAGCGCGTCAGGGCCAGCACACGCAACGCACCGCGTATCCCGTGTGGACGAAGCACACGGGCCACAACCAAAAATTGGGGGGAAGCGGGCGGTAACTCAGCCAATTTCGAGGATGACCCGCTTGCCAGAGGCGGCGGAAACCGAGCGCAACACGGTACGCAGGGCATTGGCCACACGCCCATCTTTGCCGATCACGCGGCCCATATCGCCGGGCGCGACTCGCAATTCAATGACGATGGCGGTACGGCGGTTATGTTCGACCACCCGCACCGCCGTTGGGTCGTCCACGAGCGATTTGGCGACGAATTCAACCAATTCTTTCATTTGGCGGCCCTTTCGTCTTCGCCCAAACAGGGGTTAGGATGCGTTAGCAGGGGCGACTTGGCGGGTCTTAAGCGTCTGCGGGCCGTTCTTGGCCTTTGCGGCTTCAGCTTCCGCAAGCAATACCTCTAGGCTTTCGCCCTTTTTGAAGCGTTCCCAGCGGGCCTCTGCGCCAGAGGTCTTGAGCAGCTTCGCCACCGATTCGCTGGGCTGGGCGCCACACTTGAGCCAGTACATCAGGCGGGCTTCATCGATGTTGATAAGGGCCGGTTGGGTGCGGGGGTTATACGTCCCGATGATTTCGATGTAGCGGCCGTCGCGGGGGCTTTCCTTGTCGGCGACCACCACGCGGTAGGAAGCCTGCTTTTTGAGGCCCGTCCGGCGCAAACGAATGCGTACCATGCTTTGGTTTAGACTCCTGATCTGCGATCTTGATATAGCTAATTGCGGAACATCTTACCGAGGTCGATTTTGCCGCCCCGGATCATCTTCATCATCTTCTGCATCTCGCGGAATTGCTTCAGCAGTTGATTGATCTCTTGAATACCTTCCAATTCGCGCTCTGGCTTGGTGGGCGTGTTGAAGTACCCCGCCCCCCGCGCCACACGCTTTTTGCGGCTAGCATTCAGGATTTTGGGGTCACGCCGTTCTTCGGGCGTCATGGAGCAGATGATCGCTTCGATCTTCTTCATCTGCTTATCAGCCTCCTCTTGGTCGATCTGATCCTTCAGGCGGTTCATGCCGGGGATCAGCCCCATGATTTGGCTCAGCGGCCCCATCTTCTTGACTTGGCGCATCTGGGCCAAGAAATCCTCTAAGTTGAACTCAGCTTTGAGCAGCTTGCGCCCGAGCCGTTCGGCCTCTTTTTGGTCGAACGTCTCTTGGGCCTTCTCGATCAGCGAGAGCATGTCGCCCATGCCGAGGATGCGCTGCGCCATGCGGTCTGGGTAGAAGACATCGAGCGCGTCGGCTTTTTCGCCCATCCCGACGAACTTAATCGGGACGCCCGTCGCCGCCCGCATCGAAATGGCCGCGCCGCCGCGTGCATCGCCGTCCATCTTGGTCAGGATCAGGCCGGTAATGCCGATTCGGTTGTGGAAGCCTTCGGCAATTTTGACGGCTTCTTGCCCGGTCATGGCGTCCGCCACCAGCAAGATTTCAGCGGGTTGTACGCGGGCCTTGATCTGCTCGAGTTCGGTCATCAGGCGCTCATCAATTTGCAGACGGCCCGCCGTGTCGATGATCACGACGCCTGCGCCAGCATCCCGCGCCTTCTTGAAGCCACGCTCGGCAATATCCGGCGGCGGGGCGGAAGTGCCTTCATCATAGACCGGAATATCAATTTGCTTGCCCAGCGTTTTGAGCTGGTCAACGGCGGCGGGGCGGTAAGTATCGGCGGCCACCAGCCATGGCCGACGCCCCTCTCGGCGCAATTTCAACGCCAACTTAGAGGCCGTCGTCGTCTTGCCGGAGCCTTGCAAGCCGACCAGCATAATCACACGCGGGGAAGGGCCGATCAGGTTGAGTTTGCCGGGTTCGCCCAGCGTGGCCTGTAGCTCCTCAAACACGATCTTGATCACCATCTGGCCGGGCTTAAGTGCCTTCAGCACTTCCGCACCGATGGCCCGTTCGCGCACCCGCTTGATGAAGTCCTTCGCAACGGGTAGGCTAACATCGGCCTCGAGCAGGGCAAGGCGCACCTCGCGCAGGGCCACATCCACGTCGGATTCAGTGAGTACCCCGCGTTGGCCGAGCCGATCAAAGATCGATTGTAGCTTATTGGTGAGGCTTTCAAACATTGGGCCGCCCTCAATTTCGCCGGAAATCGTCTTGGAATTGTAGAGGAATTCGCGGGGGGCGTCAACCCCAACGGAGGGGCGGGTAAAGAAGTGACTGCTCTGCATTTTTCGCCCCCAATATGGGCCATTGTGCGCTATTGGGAAATTCCGGCGCTATAATCTGCCATAACGCACCGGAGTGTTACCCGTAATTGAGGCTGGAATGTCCCAAAAACCGGATCGGATTCACGACTTGCGCTCGTTCCTTGCCGTCCTCGAAGCAGCGGGGGAACTGGCCCGCATCAGTACGCCCGTTAGCCTGACCCACGAACTCGCCAATGTTGCGGCCACCCTTGAACGCCGTCAGGGGGCTGCGCCGTTGTTCGAATGTTTGGCCGAATTCCCAGAACACAAGGTCTTTTCGAGCGCGGTGGCTACCCAAAAGCGCTCCGCCCTTGCGCTGGGCACCACCCCCGATAAGGTCAACATGGTCATGGAGTATGCCCTCGACCCCGCCAACGGCATCCCCCCGCGCCGCGTGGACGATGCAGCGTGGAAAAAGCACGTCCTGACGGGCGACCAGATCGACCTCAGCAAGCTGCCCATCCCCAAGCACGCGGCGGGCGATGGCGGGCCGTTCATCACTGGCGGCGTGACCGTCTCCAACGACCCCGATGACCGGACTCGCGGCAATTTAGGCTACAACCGCTTTCAGGTGTTGGGGCCGCGCACCTTCGGCATGAACATCAACGAATGGCGCGACGTGGGGCGCTTCTTCAGCAAGATGGAGCGCCAAGATAAACCCCTCCCCTGTGCGATTGCCATCGGCCTTGACCCGGCCCTGATGATCGCGGCGGGCGTGAAGTACCCTAGCGACGAGTTGCTGATCGCGGGGGCCATCCGCGGGGAACCCGTCGAGGTCTCCCGCGGGGTGACCGTCGATGTGGATATTCCCGCCCATGCCGAGTGGGTGATCGAAGGTTTCATCCCGCCCAACATTCGGCGCGGAGAGGGGCCATTGGCCGAATTTCACGGCTACTACGGCGAATTGTGGCAAAGCCCGACCTTTGAAGTGACCGCGATTTGCCACCGCGAAAACCCAATCTGGCAGACGATCATCCCCGGCTGGTCAGAACACATCTATATTGGCAACGTGTTGCCCCGCGAGCCGATGATCTACAAGGCGGTGAAGCACATTGCCCCGACGGTGAAGGCCGTCCACATCCCGCCGCACGCCAACGGATTCATGGTGGTGGTGCAATTGGAAAAGAGCAACCCCGGCCAGCCCCGCAACGCGGCGATGGCCGTCTTTGCGGCGCACCTCAACCCCCGCGTGTGCGTCGTCGTCGATCCCGACGTGAACATCTACGACCCCGCCGACGTGACGTGGGCGATGGTCAACCGCGTAGACTGGAGTCACGACATTTTTACCGTGCCGGGCGCGCAGGGCCACCAGATGGACCCCGCCTGCGATCAGCGCGGGGTGGGCACGAAGGTCGGGATCGATGCCACTTACAAGCGCGAACGCCGCGAGTACGGGGATCGGGTCAGTTACCCGCCGGTTGATCTGGCCAAGTATCTCAGCTAGGGCGTCAGCGAGCAGACGCGTACCATGCAATTCCTAGATTCCCTGACGATCAACAGCCCACACGGGCCGCGCTACATCGAACTGTATCACGGCGATTTGGCGAATCTCCCGCCGGAACACGCCGTCGATCTGTTGGTGGTGTCGGCCTACCCGGATAACTACCATCCTGTGCCGGGGACGTTGGTCAAGGCGCTGTACGATCACGGCCTGAGCATGACCGAACTGGCCGATACAAAGGCCGTCGATCTGCGCCAGCACTTCGGGTGTTGGCTATCCACCCCGATCACAGGCCGCACCTTCGGGCGCGTCCTGTGCTTTGAGCCGCGCTACCGGGGGGAGCCGCCGGAGGTCGTCGGGGACATCTTCCAAAGCCTGATCCCCGTGTTGGGCGAAGGGGGGGTGACCAGCATCGCTATGCCTGTGGTCGCTGCCGGACGGCAGGGCATCCCGCTGGCAGAGATGTTTGAGCCACTGCTGGAGGCCGCAGCACACTGGCTGGCGCTCGGCCTTTCCGTGCAGACGATCAAGATCGTCGAAGTGGTCGAATCGCGGGCCTACGAACTCAAAGGGGCTTTTGCGATCCTCAAAAAGCGCTACAAAGACTTCAACCTGATCATGTCGCCCCCCTACCGGTATGACCTGTTCATCAGCTATTCCAGCCTCAACCGCGATGCGATCCTGTACTTCGCGGATGAATTGGCCCGCCGTGTCCCCAAACTCCGCATCTTCTTGGATCGGGCCGAACTCCAAGCCGGGGCGACGTGGCAGCAAGCCATCTTTGAGGCGTTAGACGACTGTAACAAAGTCGTGCCGTTCTATTCGCCGCAATATTTGGCCTCCAAAGTCTGTAAAGAGGAATTCAATATTGCCCTATTCCGGCATCGGGAGACGGGCAACACCCTGTTGCCCATCTTGCTGCACAGTACCGACTTGCCCACCTACATGAAACTCATTCAGTTCATTGACTGCCGAGAGGCAGACCGTGCTAAACTAGGCGCGGCGTGTATGGCCATCATTGACGCTTTAAAGGCTTGACTGAAAAAACGGGAAAGGCGCACCCATGCCCGATTTACTGATGCCCAAACTGGGCCTGACCATGACCGAAGCAACCCTTACCGAATGGCTGAAGCACGTTGGCGACACAGTCAGGGTGGGCGATGTGCTGTTCACCTTTGAGACGGATAAAAGCACGTTGGAATTTGAGGCCCCCGCCGATGGCGTCCTGACGGCGATCCACGTGACGGCGGGCCAAACCGTACCCGTTTATACCGTCGTGGGGGTGTTGGCCGCCGATGAAGGGTTCGCCCTACGCCCCCCGCCCAACTTACCCGAAGTCCCAGACTCGACGGAAAAGCGCCCGCCAGAGTTAGCTCCTGCTCCCCGCGCTATCCCTGCGCCCCCGCCACCGAAGTTGATGCCTGATCCGGCCCCTAAACCAGCCCCCGTCATAGTGGATGCGGCAAACGTGGCAAACGTGGCGAACGGAGCGACTGGCGCGAACGTGGCGAAGGCTGCCCCCAAGCCCGCCGAGCCTCTCAAACTGCCGCCCCCCGCCCCGATTCCAGCCCCGCCGCCCCCCGCCGGACGCCCCTTCCGGGCCTCGCCACGTGCCAAACGCGCCGCCCGCCTGATGGGGGTTGACCTCGCCGCCGTCATCGGGACGGGTGAGCATGGCCGCATCACCGAAGCAGACGTGATCGCAGCGAAGCGGGCCGCCCCCGCCGCAACGCCCCTCGCCGTGCGCTTAGCTCGCGCCAATGCCATCGACCTGCACACCCTCAAGGGGACAGGCCGCCATGGGCTGATCACGGTGGGGGATGTGGAGGCCGCCATTGAAGCGCGGGCACAAGGCGATCTGCCCGCCCCCGTCGGGGAGCTGATCCCGTTTACGGGCGTCCGCGCCCTGACCGCCCGCCGCATGGCGGAATCGGCCGGCGTGCCGCAGGTGACCCTCAATGCGGAGGCCAACGCGGAGGGCTTCGCCGCCGCCCGCAAGACGCTCAGCGACCTTTCCGGCTTGAAGATCAGTTACAATGCGCTATTGGTGGCCATTTGCGCCCGCGCCCTGACCGCTCACCCCGATCTGTGCAGCGCCTACGCCCCCAACGGCCTGATCCGCCGCCCGATCAACATTGGCCTCGCCGTGCAAACCGAGCGCGGTTTGTTGGTTCCGGTGGTGCGGGGCGCGGATAAGCTGCCCATCGATGCTGTTCAGCGCGCCCTAGACGACCTGATCAGCCGAGCGCTGGCGGGCAAAAACACCCCCGAAGACTTTGCCGAAGGGACGTTCACCATCACCAATTTGGGCGGGTTTGGGGTCTCGACCTTCAACCCGTTGGTGATCCCGCCACAGGTGGCAATCTTGGGCGTAGGCAAGATCGGGGCCGCCGTCGTGCCGGGCGAAGGCGGGCCAACCGTCCGCCAGCAGATCGGCCTGAGCCTGACCTTCGATCACCGCGCCGTCGACGGGGCGCCCGCGGCTCAGTTCTTGGCCCGCGTGGTGGCCCTCGTCGAGCAACCGATGGGTCTGCTGGTCGGTGGCGTGTGACGCGCCGCCAATTCTTGCGCCTCTTGGCCGTTGGGATGGGCGGGGCGGCCCTGACCGGCGGCGGTTGGCTGTACGCCACCCAGATCGAACCATACTGGCTGGAGATCACCGAACGGGAGATCGTCTTGCCGCGCTTGCCCCGCGCCTTTGACGGCTACCGTTTAGCGCACTTCAGCGATATTCATGCCGATTCGGGCATGAACGCCGAGCGCATCCGGGCCGTGTGTGAGGCGGTGAACGCCCTCCGCCCAGATTGCATCGCCATCACGGGCGATTTTGTCTCGCGCTTGCCAATCCAAGCCCAGATCGCCGATCTGCGGGCCGCATTGCCGACCCTCCGCGCCACTGACGGGGTGGTCGCGGTGCTCGGCAACCACGACCACTGGACGAGCCGGACCTCGGTGCGGCGGCTGCTGGCCGAATGTGGGATCGTGAACGTCTCCAACGGGGTACGTACCCTCACACGCGGGGCGGAATCGCTGCACTTATGCGGCGTGGACGACGTGTGGGAGCGCTTCAACCGGCTCGATGAGGTGCTGGCGAAACTCCCGACGGCGGGGGCAGCAGTGCTGTTGGCCCACGAACCCGATTATGCCGATACCGTCGCACGGGTCAACCGCTTTGACCTGCAACTTTCTGGGCACACGCACGGCGGTCAGGTGGTGTTACCGGGCGGGCAGCGGCCCATCTTGCCGTATCTGGGGCAGAAGTACCCGGCAGGCTTGTATCAGGTCGGGGCGATGCAGGTCTACACGACCCGCGGCATCGGGATGGTTCCGCCCAAAATACGCCTCAACTGCCGCCCAGAGGTGGCGATCTTAACGTTGCGTACACCGTAACTTTCCTGAACTTTTCCCCAACAACCCTGTATGAAACTGCGATGGGATGCTGACTTCATCCCCGATATAATTAACATTGGTTGCCTTGACAAACCAACCATCACTTATGATGGAAGCGAGCGGCTCATAGACTGGAACTACATCGAACCGCTAATCCCCTATTGGATCGCCATTATCATCACGCTGTGGGTTGCTGCGTATACATGGCGGGCACGGCGTATGACGGGGCTTGGCGTGTACGCTTTCTTCGCGCTCAGCCAGACGGCATGGATAGCTGGGGCGATCATGGAGATTACCAACGCGACGCTCTCCACGAAAATCTTTTGGGATAACCTGCAATGGTTGGCGGCCATTGCGGTCAGTTTTACATGGCTAAAATTCTGTTTTGACTTTTCGCGTGTTCGGTTGCGCCAGCCCGTCCTCTTCTGGATGGTGCTGCTTGCCTTCCCTACGCTTTTGATGGGCCTTGCCCTGACGAATGACACATACAGCCTCATTGCCGAAAATGTGCGGATCGTCAGCGTGCCGCCGTACACGGCCCTGTACTACGAATGGAAGCCGATGACGTGGCTGTTAACGGCCTTGCTTTACGGCGTGGTTGGGGCGGGGATGCTCATCCTATATGTCGGTGTGCGGCAGTTGGGCAAGGTGTATCGGGGGCAGGCGGCAACCTTCGCCGTCGCCACCGCCATTCCAACGCTCTTGACCCTCGCTGGCGAGATTTTTGATCTCACACTGTACGGGCAAAGCGACCTTTCCGTGTTGGGCTTTATCGGCGGGAATTTGGCCTTCCTGTGGGGGATCGCCCGCTATCAGTTGCTCAACGCCATGCCCCTTGCGCGGGATATGGTGGTTGAAAACCTCTCCGATGCAGTCGTCGTCCTTGATGCCGATAGCCGCGTCGTGGATATGAATGCCCTTGCCCGCCAAGCCCTTGACCCCACCGCCCCCGCCCCAATTGGCCAACCTGTGAGCAGTGTCTTCCCGGCGTGGGTAGAGATCGTTGCCGCTTACCAGCGTACCCCCAAAAGCCGCTACGAACACACGTTGATGATCGACGGGCGGGAAGTCACGGTAGACCTGAACATTACGGAGCTTCGTGACGCGAGGGGCAGGCGCACCGCCATAATTATCGTGGCGCGTGACGTGAGCGAGGCGGCGGCCCTGCGCAAGCAAATCGAGCGTAACCTGAAAGAACTTGAGGTCGCCAAGCAACGCTATGCCGATCTGGTCAATAACATTCCGGGCGTCGTCTTCGTGGTACGCTCCGATTCTGATGGGGGCTTCAGCCTCGATTTTGTGAGCGACCGCAGCACAGAACTCAGTGGATTCACGCCCGCCGAAGCCTACGCTAACCCCGATCTGATCCATGCGAGCATCACGCCGGAGTACGTCTTGACGTATACTTACGCCATTCGGCAGGCGCTCCGCACGCAGAAGCCCTTCTCCCTTGAGTTTGCCAAGATGGTGAACGGGGAAAAGCGTTGGCGACACCTCTTCGCCTCCCCGATCCAGTTGCTAGATGGTCAGCGTGGCTGGCAGGGCGTCGAAATGGACGTGACAGACCGCCACAAGGTCGAAGAGGCGCTTGCTGCGGAGAAATCCGCTGCTGAACAGCGCCGCATTGAACTGACCGTCGAACGGGAGCGCCGCCGCCTGATGGAGCAGATTATTCGCGGAACTTCCCACGACCTGCGCACCCCAATTAGCTCCCTGTTGACCCTGTTGTACGTGGTGGGGAAATTGCTGGATCGGCTGATGGATCAGGTCAATGCGGGTGCGGACCCCGCTGTGCCTGCCCAGACGGTCAACACCATTCGGGAACGGGTACAAACCCTTGAACAGACCACGCGGCGGCTCAGCCGATTGGTGGAATTGATGCTGGATATGGCCCGGCTCGATAGCGGCGTGACATTCTCCATGTCCCAGCAAGATTTGAATGAGATCGCGCATAGCGTCGTCCACCAATTCCAGCGCGATGCCATCCTGAACGGGGTAACCCTGACCTTCTCGCCAACGTTGAACTTGCCTAAAATCTCGATGGACTCCGATCAGATAATGCAGTTGGTTCGCCACTTGGTGGAAAACGCGCTGCAATACACCCCCAAAGGCGGGCAGATCGAAATCCGCACCTGCATGAATGGCGACATGGTCACCTTGTGTGTGATCGATACGGGCATCGGAATCCCTGCCGAAGACCTCCCGCACATTTTTGAGCGCTTCTATCGGGGGGATAAGGCCCGAAATACCGTCACGGGCGGCGGCGGCTTGGGCCTGAGCATCGCGGCGCGGGTGGCCGAAATGCACAGCGGGAAAATCACGGTAGAAAGTGAGGTCGGCAAGGGGAGCACGTTTAGGGTATTCTTACCCCTGATCGCTCGGAACGCGAATTGAGAGGTACATTCCCATGCTCCCCATTGCTGATCCAGTCGTCCCCTTAGCCCCCATCGTAACCCACTATCTGGAAAAGCCCCGCCAATTGCTGATTAACAACCAATGGGTGGATGCCGCTGATGGCGAGACGTTTGAGACAGTTAACCCCGCCACCGGTGAGGTGCTTGCCCACGTGGCGCGGGGCCGCGCCGCCGATGTGGATCGGGCGGTACGGGCTGCCCGCGCCGCCTTTGAGGGTGGCGCATGGGCCAAGATGAGCGCCGCAGACCGCGAACGGTTATTGTGGCGCTTGGCAGACCTGATCGAAGCGCGGCGGGGCATCTTCGCCCAGCTGGAATCCCTCGATAACGGCAAACCCTATGATTCCGTGTACAAGGGCGATGCCCTCTGGTCGGCGGATCACTTCCGGTATTACGCGGGCTGGCCGACGAAGATCGAAGGGACGACGATTCCCGTTGCGCCGAGCGGCTATTTTGTCTATACCCGGCGGGAACCGTTGGGCGTCTGCGGGCTGATCACCCCTTGGAACTTCCCGCTGGAGATCGCGGCGTGGAAATTGGCCCCCGCCCTCGCCTGCGGAAACACCGTCGTGCTCAAGCCCGCTGAACAAACGCCCCTCTCTGCGCTGTACTTAGGCGAATTGTGCTTAGAGGCAGGCTTCCCGCCCGGCGTGGTGAACATTGTGACGGGCTTCGGGGCAGAGGCGGGCGCGGCGCTCACCGAACACCCCGACGTGGATAAGGTCAGCTTCACCGGCAGTACCGAAGTGGCCCGGACGATCATCCGCGCCTCCGCAGGGAATATCAAGCGCCTCTCGCTGGAATTGGGCGGTAAATCGCCGTGCATCATCTTCGCCGACGCCGACCTAGATCGCGCTTCGCGTTGGGCCGCGACGGGCATTTTTGGCAACACAGGGCAAAGTTGTGTGGCAGCGGCCCGCATCTATGTGGAGCGCCCGGCCTACGAGCAGGTCTTGGATGGCGTTTCCGCCGCCGCCAACAAGCTGAAAGTCGGGCCGGGCATGAGCGCCACCCGCCCCGATCTCGGCCCGATCATCAGCGAGCGCCAGCTCAATCGGGTGATGGGCTACATTCAAAGTGGCCTTGCTGATGGGGCGCAATTGGTGACGGGCGGTCAGCGGTTGGGCGGCCCATTGGCGGGCGGCTACTTCCTCCCCCCGACGATCTTTACCAACGTGCGCGAAGATATGGCCATTATGCAGGAAGAAATCTTCGGGCCGGTGGCCGTCGTGCAACCCTTCGATTCCGCCGATGAGATCGTGAAATGGGCGAACGGGACGCCGTATGGCCTTTCCGCCGCCGTCTGGACGGGCGATGTGGGCCGGGCGCACCGCATGGCCGCTGCGCTGAAGGCGGGCACGGTCTGGGTGAATAGCTACGGCATGTTTGACCCCGCCGCGCCCTTCGGCGGCTACAAGCAGTCCGGCTACGGGCGGGAGATGGGCGCTCCGGCCATTGACCTGTACACCCAACTCAAAACGGTGTGGGTGCGTTCGTGATCCTGATCACGGGGGCGACGGGCTTCATTGGGCGGGCGCTGGTGGCCCGCCTACAGGCCGAGAACCTCCCGATCCGGGTATTGGTGGCGGCGCGGGGCCGTGCCGAAGCGCCTTTTGCGCCCCCAATCGAGGTAGTGAAAGGTTCCCTGACGGAGCCGGAGAGCCTGTACCGGGCCATGTTGGGCGTCCATACCGTGTATCATTTGGTCGGGGCGCAGTGGTGGGGCCGCCAGCGCGATCTAGAGCGGATCGATGTGGCGGGGACGCAGGCCGTGATCACGGCGGGGCGGGCCGCCCGCATTGGCCGCCTCATCGTGCTCAGCCACTTAGGGGCCGCGCCGAGTTCGGCCTTTACGCTGCTTCGGGCAAAAGGGCGCGTAGAAGAAGCCGTGCGCTCTAGTGGTCTGCCTTACACCATCTTCCGAACGGGAATCGTGTTCGGGCCGGGCGATACCTTCGTCAACGGCATCGCGCAGTTAATTCGGGGCAACCCGTTTGTGTTCTTCCAACCGGGGCGCGGGGAGGGCTTGCTCCACCCGCTGTACATCGACGATTTGACGGAGGCGCTGTACCGCACCCTCGAACAGATCGACACGGTAGATCAGACGATCAACATCGGCGGGCCGGAGTACCTGACCTTTAACGAGATCATCCGTACGGTGATGCGGGTGACGAAGGCCCGCCGGACGATCTTCGCTGTGCCGCCGTACCTGTTGCGGGCCACTTCCAACCTGATGTTGCGCTTCTTCCCCAACTGGCCAATGACCCCCCAATGGCTCGACTTGTTGGCGGCTAATCGGACGGCCAGCATGGGCACGCTGTACGACCTGTTCGGGATTCACCCGCGCCGCTTTGAAGACACGATCCTCACGTATATGCCCAAGCGCAAGTACGGGCGCGAATTGGCCCGGAACATGCTCCGGCGGCGGCGGGGGTAGTCTCTTCTACCAAACCTTGAAGGGCAGTGAGGTTCCTTGAATCGGTGTACAATAGCCGATAGGTAATGTTACCCAGTAAACGGAGTTTCCCCCATGAAGCGCGTCATCTACTTAGACCACGCCGCCACAACCCCCACTGATCCCCGCGTTGTAGAGGCCATGCTGCCCTACTTCAGCGACCTGTACGGCAACCCATCATCCGCCCATAGCGTGGGCCGCAAGGCCGAGTCTGCTGTGGAGATGGCGCGGGCGACGTTAGCCCGCCTACTCAATTGCAGCCGAGAGGAGGTCATTTTCACGGCCTGTGGGACGGAAAGCGACAATATGGCGCTACGGGGGCCGATCATGGCGGCAGCAGAACGCGGCCAAAAGGGGCACATCATCACCGCACATAGCGAGCATCACGCGGTAAGCTATACGGCGGCGCAGGTAGCGGCGCTTGGTCTGGCGCGGGTGACGTGGTTGCAGGTGGATCGGGCTGGGCGGGTGACGCCGGAGGCGCTCACCGATGCGCTGGATCAGGTTGCGCCGGGCGAGGTCGCCGTCGTGAGCGTGATGTACGCCAACAACGAGGTAGGGACGGTCCAGCCGATTCGGGAATTAGCGGCGTTGGCCCATCAGCGCGGGGCGTTGTTCCATACCGACGCGGTGCAGGCGGCGGGCCAACTCAGCCTCGATGTGGCCGAACTCGGCGTGGATATGCTGTCGCTTTCGGCGCACAAGTTCTACGGGCCAAAGGGGGTCGGGTTGTTCTACCTACGGAAAGGCCTTGAGCTGCTGAGCGCCCAGACCGGCGGCGGGCAAGAATTTGGCCGCCGCGCTGGGACTCACAACGTCCCGCTGATCGTGGGGATGGCGAAGGCCCTCGATCTGGCCTACAGCGACCTGCCCGCCCGCGTCGACCACTACCGGACGCTCCGCGACGCCCTGATCGACGGCGTGTTGGCCTTGCCCGGCGCCCACCTGACGGGCGCAGATAAGGCTGGGCGCTTGCCCAACCATGCCAGCTTCGTCTTTGACGGAATCGAGGCCAACGCCCTGCTCATGCATCTGGACATCAACGGCATTGCAGGCAGCAGCGGATCGGCGTGTAATACCGGCAGCCCCAAGCCCAGCGAGGTCTTGTTGAGCATGGGCTACCCGGAACGTCTGGCCCTTTCCAGCCTGCGCCTGACGGTGGGCAAGGCCAACACGCTCGACGACATCACCTACACGCTGAATACCCTAGCAGGCGCGTTGGAACGTATCCGAGCCGTTCGGGTCGCACAGGGGGTCTAAACGAGCTAACATGTCCCACCCGCCGGATTTTCCAGCCCTTCCCACGCTAACCACCCCCCCTACGATGGACGAGGTGGCGGCCCTGATTCACCACATTAAGCATGATCTGGTCGGGGTGATGCAGTCGGTCAAGATGGGGCTGGAATTGCTCCGGCGCGAATCGCTTGACCCGCATACACAAGCCGAAGTGATCGAACTGGTACAAGCCAACGTGGATCGGGGCTTGGCCTACGGGCGCATGTTAGAAGGCTATGCACGGGGGTTAGAGGGCCGCGCCCCCCCGGAAGAACCGCCCGTCATCGGCAATAAGGGGAATAACCCCGCGTGACGAGTACAGTTAACGTTCGAGGCGATAGACCCGGAGCGTGCGTCCCCCGTCTGGGCGGGGAAACTCGCCGATCAGGACGCCCGGCGCAGATTGTGGGGCGTAAGGCAGCCCCTCCAGTACGGCGTAGCCGCCGCCGGAGGTTGCCCAATCCGTCATCAGCGATTCAAGGGCCGGAATATCTTCCCCGTTTGGGTTGAGGCGGGGGCATTCTACCCGCACCAACTCAGGGGCGACCATCCGCAAGCCCAAGCAGTTCGCAATCACGCCGAGTACGCGCCCGCCGCCCGCCGCCTGAATCGCTGCCGCCGCGCCAGAAAGCCCAAACCCGCTGCCTTCGCTAGCGATGTATTCGGCCCGGTCTGCGGGGGGCAGGGGTAAAGTGGCCGGGTCGGTGTAGGCAGCCCGTGCGAGGGGCACAAAATAGACGAGGCCCCACACCCCCACCATCCCGATCAGGGCGTAGTGGCCCGCCCGCCCGAACCGGCTGGCCAACGCGGCTAACCCGATCAGCCCGCCGAGCAGCAGCAAGGCGAAGGCCGCCATGAAGAAGCGCGAAAATTGGCTTTGGTTGAGCCAGTACACGGCCATCGGCCCGATCACGCATAGCGGCACGAACCCCGCACGCCGGATCAGCAACGACGCCACGCCGATCCCGATCAGCAGCAGGGCGGGTAGGCCCCAATAGCCGATCAGCAGCTGCGCCGTCTGCCCGATGTTCCCCCCGATTCGGGCGAGGGTCGGGGCGGCGCTGTTGTGGGTATTGAGCAAGCCGAGCGCGTTATAGCCGAACAGCCGTAACCCGATCAGATAGGCTGCCGTCAGGCCGCCGCCCACGCCAAGTGCCACCATCAGCCAGCGCAGATTAGCCCACACCAGACGGCGATCCGGGCGGAGGGTGAGCGCGGCGGCCACTGGCACGCCCAAATAGGGGAGCATGGTCACTTTGAAGCCCACCGCAACAAACAACGCGATACCACACAGCACCGCATCGATAAAAGCACGGCGGCGGGCGAGCCGAGCGGCAAAATACACCCCGATCAGAGCGGCGGCAGCGGCGGGCGGGTCGGAGAGGGCGAGGCGTTCGAAGAAGAAGTGATAGCCACTCAGCAGGCCGCCCAATCCGGCGATCAGGCCGCCCACGTTTCCGGCTAACACCCTCCCCAGACCGATCAGGGCAGCCAGCCCCCCCAACGTGATCAGGGTGACTGCGGCCCGCATGATGAATGCGGTAGCATGATTGGGGGCATCCACGGCGGCGAACAGCCATACCGTGAGTAAACGACCTTCGGGGGCATACTGTAGGGGCCGCCCCAGCGCCCAACTGACCACCACGCCCTCATCGACGAAGGGCGGGAAGGCCGTCAGGGCGGTGAAGCGCGTCAGGGCGAAGGCGAAGATCAACGCCGCGCCCACCCACGCCCAAACTCGGCGGCCTACGGGAAGGTTTGGCGCGTCCATTGCAGGGGATCGACTTGCAGGCCGTTGACGAAAACTTCCCAATGCAGGTGCGGCCCGGTCACGCGGCCTGTTTGCCCCACCGTCCCGATGATTTGGCCGGGCTGTACCACGTCTCCCACGCGCACCTTGATCTCTTGTTGATGCCAGTAGCCGGTATACACCCCCCAGCCGTGATCGATGATAGTGGCGTTGCCGCGCACATTGAGCATCTCCGCCAGTACCACTACGCCCGCCGCCGGTGCATAGATGGCCGCACCGGGCAACGCGGCAAAGTCCGTGCCGGCGTGGACGGTGTTCAGGACGCCGCCGTTGTAGCTCCGCCGCGTGCCATAATGGGAGGTCACGGGGGCTGAGCAAGGCAGCCCAAACGGGCCGGAGAAATACTTTTGGGGCGTGAAGACCCGTACCAACTGATTCACCCGCTCGGATTCCGGCCCCGTCACCGCCGGATTGAGCAAATCGGCTTGGCTGGCGGCGAGCATGATCGTTTCATTCGGGTAGCCGCCATCGGCCACCAACACCGCCCGTGCGTAGCGGGTTTGCCGCCCGTCGTCCGTTGTGACGGTCAGTTGGAGGGGGTACAGGCCGGGCCGCATCAGGGCATCCGCGCCGAGCATAGCAAAATGGCTGGTACGGCTCCCATCGCTCACAATGATGAGCGGCGATTCATAGAATACACCGTCGATGCGGGCCGGAAGCGCCGTGACCAAGCGCAGGGCCGTCGTCCGGCCTTGTGCTAACGGGGCCATCTCGAACTTGGCGAGGGGCGCGGGCAGGTCGGCGAGGGCGGGGCCGTCGTCTGGGCCGGGAACGATCAGTTTTTGGCCGGGAAATAGGGTAGACTCGCGCTTAAGGGCGTTGGCTACCGTCAGGACATCGGCGGGGAGGTTGTAGCGGGCGGCAATGTGGAAGATCGTCTCGCCCCGCGCCACCGGATGTACCCACCCGGCACGGACGCTTCGCCCGCCTTGCGAACCTTCCTGCAAATCCAGCGCTTGGCCGATGAACAACAAGCGCGGGTTGGTGATGCGGTTAGCACGGGCAATGGCGCGGGGGGTGGTATTGAAGCGCACCGCAAGGACGGTCAGGCTATCTGCCGGGCCGACGGTGTACCCCGTCGGGACGCCGGGCGCGTTGGGGGCGGGGTTGGGGACGAGCAAGCGTTGCCCAACGCTGATCGCGGCGGGGTTGCTGATCCCGTTGGCGGCGGCAATGGCTTCAACGGTAGTTCCGTAGCGTTGGGCAATCCGAAAGAGCGTCTCGCCGCGCTGGACGATGTGGATCGTGGCGCCCGCGTTGGGCTTGGGGTCGCCTTGCGCGGCAGCGGGGGCGGTTGCCAGAAGGCCGCACATCAGGATGGCAACCGCGTAGCGGGCAAAACGGAACAAGGCTCCCCCTGTGAGATGGTGCTATTCGCCTAGTGTACTGCGCTGGTAGCCCCAGTTCCGGCGGGGACGGGCGTGGGCCACCTCGCCGCCGAAGGCTGGGCGGATTTCACCCCGATGCAGGTTGATGATGGCAATCACTTCGCCGCTGAGCGACGAAAATTCGACCTCGTACCATGCATCATTGGCCTGTTGTTCGGTGATCGGTGGGGTGATGACGATGCCCACATCGCCCGCCCGTAGGCCGTGTTCCGGCACATCAATGCTCAGGACTACGTTTTCTAACTCTCGCATATCCATCATTACATCGCCAACTTTGCCATCGTAGACTGGGATTGTAGAATTAGCGATGGGTTTTTGCAAGAATTTGCCGCCTCCCTCAAAGGGCAGGTTTAACGTGATAGCAAGCCGATAAAAAGGGTGTACAAACCATGAAAAATCCCGCCGCAGAAGTCCAGTCCAAACTCGAATCGTTGCGGGGGCTGATGGCCCTCCACCACCTGAGCGCCCTTGAACTCAAACAAACGAATAATCTGGCGTGGGTGACGGCGGGCGTGCCGACCTACATCAACGAAGCGACGGATACCAGCCCGCTGACCATCTTGATCACGCCGGAAAAGGCGTATGCCCTTACGACCAGCATCGAAGCCCCCCGCTTACAGGACGAGGGCCGTCTGGAGTCGCTCGGCTTTGAGATGGTCGTGGAAAAGTGGCACAGTGCAGGGGCGAAGGCCGCTGAACTGATCGATGACCGCCCGTATGCCGATGACCTTTCTGCGCCGATGGCGGGGGCCATTTCCGCGCTGCGGACGACGCTGATGCCCGAAGAGATCGCACGGCTGCGGGAGGGGGCCAAACTCGCGGCAGCGGCCATGAATCAGGCCGTTCGGGGCGTCCGGCCCGGCGATTCGGAGTATCAGCTTGCGGCGCGGCTTGCGGCGGCGGCGCGGGAACGCGGCGGGTTGCCGATTGTGAACCTGATCGCCTCTGACGAGCGCATTTTCAAGTACCGCCACCCCCTCCCGACGGCCAAACAGGTTGAAAAATACGCGATGTTGGTGCTATGCATGCGCTGGTACGGGTTAGTGATCTCCGTCACGCGGCTGATCCACTTCGGTAAGCTGCCGGACGAGATCGCGGCGAAGATGGCGGCGTGCGCCCGCGTAGACGCCAAACTGATCCTCTCGACCAAGCCGGGCCGCACCCTCGGCGAGCTGTTTGAGGTCGCTAAGGCGGCCTATGCCGCCGAGGGCTACCCCGAAGCCATCGACGAGCACCATCAGGGCGGGAGCGTGGGGTACGCCCCCCGCGAAGTGGTCGCTAAGCCGGGCACCCCGACCCTGATCGCCGATAATCAGGCTTTCGCGTGGAATCCGTCGATTCGGGGCGTGAAGTCCGAAGATACGATACTCGTCACGGATTCCGGGCCGGAGGTCCTCACCGAAATTGCTGGATGGCCGCTGATCCCCGTCACCGTAGACGAGGGACAGATCGCCCGGCCCGCCATCTTGGAGGCCTAACCCGATGTTGAAAGGGGCGTTGGCGCGAAAAGTCGCCCTGCTGATCGGCGTGGTAGGGCTGATCACGGGCTACTATTGGGTGCATAAGCCGTTCGACCTGACCTTGATCGCAACTGTCGGGGCAGTGATCGTCGACAGCCTGACCGCCCTCCTGCTGACCCTTGCGGCGGGCGGCGTCGGACGGTTGGTACTGGCCCGGCTTTCGCCCGCGCCCCTCAGTCGGGGGGAACGGATCGGGTTAGAGGCGGGGCTGGGCTTCGGCCTGATGGGGTTAGGGGCGTTGGTGTTGGGCTTGGCCGGGCTGTTCACGGCCCCAATCCTCTCGGCGTTGGCTGCCCTGCTGCTGGGGATCGGGATATTACGCCGCGCCTTGATCGGGTGGGGGCGGGATGCGATCAGTTTGGCCCAAATTGGGCTACCAACCGGCACGGGCGGGCGGTGGGTGGCCGCCGCCTGCCTGATCTTCGTCGGGACGGCGGGAATGCGTGCCCTCACACCGCCCATCGCATGGGATTCGCTGGCTTACCACGCCCTCGCCCCGCGTGATTACCTCGCCGCCGGGCGGATCGCCGCCAACCCGGATAACTTCTACATGGGCCTTTCGCAAGGGGCAGAGATGGTCTACGCCGTTGGGGAGGCCCTCACCGGACGAGACACCGTCGCGGGGGCGTTGCACTTCGCCTACGGCGTGCTGGCGTTGGTGGCCATTGGCGGTATGGTGGCCCGTTACACTGACGCTGCGACGGGGTGGTTAGCGGCCTTGCTTTTGTTGAGTTCCTTCAGCCTGTGGCGCTTACTCGGTTGGCCGTATGTCGATATGGCGGTGATGCTGTATGGGGCGGTGGCCTTTAGCGCCTACAACGCCTACCGGGAATCCGGGCGGGCGGGTTGGCTGGTCGTGTTTGGGGCCGTCGGCGGCTTCGCGGCAGGAGTCAAGTACACGGCGGGCGGGATTGTGGCGGTGGGTCTGTTGCCTCTGTTGTGGCTCGCCCGTCGGGAGTGGCCCCGCGCCCTGATCCTGATCGGGGCGGCGGCGGTGGCGGCCTTTGCGCTGTGGGCCGTGAAGGGCATTTTGCTATACGGGAACCCGGTTTACCCCTTCGTGCTGAACGGCCTGAACTGGGATTCGGCGCGTTCGGCGCAGTTTTCCAACGCAGGATGGGTCGCCCCATCGTGGCAACGGGTCATCCTGCCCCTTTCTGCCACACTTTTCGGGATGGAGGAGGCGGGGGCGTTCATGTTTACGCCCAACCCATTCCTGCTAACGGCCCCCTTCGCCCTGATTTTTGTGTGGGGGGCGTTGCCCGCCGTAACCCGCCCCTTCGCCCGCGATTGTGTTGTGACCGGCGGCGCGTACTGGGCCTTGTGGACTGTGCTAGCGCTGCTGACCGCCGTTGGGCAACAAACCCGCCTCGTCATCATGGCGCTGCCCGTCGCCGTTGCGGGGGGAGCTGTGGCGGCCTACGGGCTGGTTCGGCTGCCGCGCCGCCCCCTCGATGTGGCCTTCATCATACGGGCGGCCTTCGCCATGGTAACGGCCCTCATCTTGCTGGATGCAATACGCGATACGATCATCGCCCGCGTCCCCGACTATCTGCTGGGCGCGTTGAGCCGCGATGCGTACCTCGCCCACAATTTGGGGAGCCACTACACTGCCGTGCGCGGCTTGCCAGAAGGCGCTACCGTCCGCCTGATGTGGGACCCCCGCGCCTACTACTGCCCGCGATCCGTCCGGTGCTTGGGCGACGTGCTGCTCGACCACTGGGTACGCCCCATGCGGGAAGGCCAGACGCCCGATCAGGTCTTCGCGGCGTGGCGGGCGGCGGGCGAAACACATCTGCTGCTCTCGAAAGGCGGGCTGAATTTCTACACAGACTACGATACCCGCTTCGCTGAGTTCAATCGGCTCTTTATGCCCGCCCTAGACCGAGCCATGATTCCGGTCTGGACGGACGGGCGAGATTACACCCTCTACACATGGCGGCCATGAACAATCCTGTCTTACACATCTGCAAAATGACGGGCGTGGCAGGCACAGAAAACCACCTGCTGACGCTCCTTCCGGGACTCGCCAAGCGCGGCCTGAACATTCACCTGTGGGTACTCACCGAACCCGACAAACCGCTCACGGACTATCTGGCCGAAATGCGCGGGCGGGGCGTCCCTGCCGAAGGCATCCCGATCCACAAGGACGTAGAATTACCCCTGATCGGCCAACTGGCGGCGCGCATTCGGGCGCTGGCGCCCGCCGCCGTCCACACCCACCTGATTCATGCCGATTGGCACGGGATTCCGGCTGCGCGGCGGGCGGGGGTCAAGCGCATCTTCACCAGCGGGCACAACGATGACCAGTTCCGCCGCCGCCCGGCCATCCGGCTGATTCAGGCGTATTTGTGGCGGCGGCTCACGGCGGGGATCGCCATTAGCGAGGCCGTCCGTCAGTTCATGATTCGGGTGGAATTGGCCCCGCCGCGTAAGGTACACACCGTTCACTACGGCCTAGACCCCGCCCCGACGGAGGGGCGCATCGAGCGGATCGTGGCCCGCGCCGAGTGGGGCCTGAGCGCCGATCAGGTCGTGATCGGATCGGTGTGCCGCCTGATCGAACAGAAGGGGTTGCCGTATGGCCTACGGGCGTTCAAGGCCGTCGCAGAGCGCTTCCCGCAGGTTCGCTACGTGCTGATCGGCGATGGGCCGTTGCGCGGGGGGCTCCAACAAGAGGCGGAGTCGCTTGGCGTGGCGGATAAAGTCATCTTTGCTGGGTGGCAGGCCGACGCCCCGATCAAGATGCACGCCTTCGACATCTTCCTGATGCCCTCGCTCTGGGAGGGCTTCGGGTTAGTCATGCTGGAGGCGATGGCCGCCCGCCTGCCCATCGTCGCCTCGCGGGTGAGCGCGTTGCCGGAAATCTGCCAAGAGGGGCAGACCGGCTTCCTCGCCCCGCCCGGCGATGTCGCTACCCTCGCAGAGCGGCTGAGCGCCCTCGTCGGCGATCCGGCGTTGCGGGCGGCCTTTGGGGCGGCAGGCCGCGCCCGCCTCGAATCGGCCTTCAGCACGGCCAAAATGATCGAAAGTACGCTCGGCGTTTACCGGGCCGGAGGTCTGTAGCCGATGCCCAGCCGCGCTCCCAAACTCATGACGATCATCTCTCGGCTGAACATCGGCGGAATCTCCCCCTACGTGATTCCGGTGACGGCCCTGCTGCGCGAGCGGGGCTACCAAACTTCGCTGGTGAGCGGCAGCGTGGGCAAGCTGGAAGGCGATATGGGCTATCTGGCGGGGCGGGTCGGCGTCACCCCGATCAGCGTGCCGAGTTTGGGCCGTGAAATCTCCCCCCTGAAAGACTTCGCCACCATCCGCGACCTGTACCGCCTGATCCGCCGCGAAAAGCCGGACATCGTGCATACGACAACGGCTAAGGCTGGCTTTGTCGGGCGGATCGCGGCGCGGTTGGCGGGCGTGCCGTACATCTTCCACACCTATCACGGGCATGTTTTCCATAGCTATTTCAGCCCGGCCAAAACCCAATTCTATTTGATGTTGGAGCGTTTCGGGGCGGCCCTGAGCACCCGCATCGTGACGGTGAGCAGCAACCTCAAGCGCGAGATCGGGGAGGTGTTCCGGGTGGCGCGGCCCGCCAAAGTCGAAATTGTTGTGCCGGGTTACGATCTGGCCGATTTGTATGCGCTGCGCCGCCCGTTGGGAGACTTCCGCGCCCGCTTCGGAATCCCCGCCGATGCCCCCCTCGTCGGGATCGTAGGCCGCCTCGTCCCGATCAAAAATCACGCCCTGTTCTTGGAGGCCGCCAAACGCGTGCATGATCAACTCCCAGCGGCCAAGTTCGTCATCGTCGGGGATGGGGAACTCCGCCCGGCGGTAGAGGCGCAAGTACAGGCGCTCGGCCTGACGGACGCCGTGATTTTCACGGGCTGGCAGGCCGATTTGCCGCCGATCTATGCCGCCTTAGATGCCGTCGTGGTCAGCAGCAAGAATGAGGGCCTTCCCAGCGCGATCATCGAGGGGCTGGTGACGGGCGTCCCCGTTGTGGCGACGGCAGTCGGCGGGGTGGTTGACCTGTTGGCCGAAGGGCGCGGGGCGCTCGTCCCGCCCGGCGACACCGATGGCATAGCGCGGGGCGTGATTGCGGCGTTGACCGATCCGGCCATCCGTGCGGGGGCGGAGGCGGGCCGCAAAGCCGCCTTCGACCAGTACCACATTTTGCCGAGCGTAGACCGGTTAGACGCCTTCTATCGGAGGTTCGTCGGGTGAGGCGGCAATGGCGGGCGGCGGCGCTTTTTTTCGGCCTGATGGCAGTCTATTTCGGCACGTTTACGGGCGTCCCGATCAGCGACGATGAACGGTTGCTGTTCGATGCGGCGCGGAGTTTCGCCCTCGACGGCACATTAGCCCTGCCCAACACCTTCGATCTGCGGGCGTATGTCATTCCGTCCGGCCTTGACCCCGTCCCGACGCTGAATACAGAGCCGTTACAGGCCTACCTCACCGCCCCACTGATTCAGGCGGCGCGGGCCGTGCCGGGCGTGGGAGTCGTCCATGCGGCGTGGTTGTTCAACGCAGTGGTGACAGCCCTCACAGGGGCGTTACTGTACCTGTACGGCGGGGCGTTGGGCTACGGCGAGCGCCCCGCCCTAATCGTGGCTGCGATCTTTGGGGTGGCCACCATTGCATGGCCCTACAGCCAACTTTACTTCCGGGAGCCGTTGCTGACCCTGTTCATGGTGGGGGCGGCGTGGTGTGCAGCGCAATGGCGGAACGCCCCCCCCGCCCCAATTTGGCTGATCGGGGCGGGGATCGGGTTGGTGGGGGCGGCCCTGACCAAAGATGCCGGAATCGCCGTGTTGCCGACCCTGCTTGTGATCGGCTTGCCGACCTTGCCCCGCCGCGTCTGGCGATCAATGCTCCCGCTTGTGGGGATCGGGCTGATCGGCGGGATTGCCCTGATCGCCCTCCGCGCCGACCTGATCGCGGGGATTTTGGCCCGGCCCGGCTTGTTCCGCCGCGCCGCGGAGTGGATTCCAGTCGCCGTGCCTGCCTACCTGTTCAGTCCGGGCTTCAGCGTGTGGGTGTATTCGCCCGTGCTGCTGGCGAGCCTGATCGGGGCGGGGCGGTTGGTGCGCTGGCGGCGCTGGCGGGAGGTATCCGGACCGCTGCTGCTGCTGATCGCGTTCGCGATCGGCCATCCGGCCCTACACGGCGAGTTTTGGTATGGCGGCTTGGCATGGGGGCCGCGCTTCCTCATGCCGATCACGCCGTTTTTGTGCCTGTGGTTGCTGCCGTTGCTGGAAGCTCACCCCCCCGCCGCCGTTGCGGGTGAGGGTCTCAGACGGCGCAGCGAGGTTCCCTTCTGGCTGCTGACCGCTCTAAGCCTCGCCGTCCAACTGATCGCGGTGTGGTTGCCGCCGACACGCTACGCCGTCTTCCTCGAAGAGCAGAGCCGCGCCGCCGGAACGCCCATCGTAGCATGGCGGGAGGGCGTCTGGGACGTGCGCTATCACCCGATTCCGGCCCTGATCGGGCAGATTGGCCGTGCGCCCTCCGCCCTTGCGTGGGACGTGATGGGCACGCCCGGAATCGCGGTGTTGTGCCTTGCCACGGCCGGAATCGCCGCCTACGCCGCGATTCGTCCGCGCCGCCGCTATGCCCTGATCGCGGCAGTGAGCGTGATCGGCGTGATTGGGATCGGGTTGCGGGTGTACTATCCTGACGTACGCTACGGCGGGGATGATCCGGCCCTGCGGGAAATGCTGGGCAAGGTGGCCGCCCTCCCGCCCGGTCAGGCCGTGATCTTGGGAAGTCCGGTGTATCGGCCCTTCATGTTGAACTACTACAAGGGGACAGCTCCGCTGTACACGCTGCCCGTCGCACAGGGGGAGACGGTAGACCCGGTTAACCCGCCCTACATCGTCAGCGCCTACAACGAAGAACAAACCGATCCGATTTTTCAGGTGGTCTTGGCGCGGCTGGCCCTGCGACACCCGATCTGGTGGGTGGTGTGGGACTACACACCGTTCACGACGACCCGCCTCCGGGTGACGGAACGCTACCTAACGCGCCATTACTACCCGATTGATGAACCCTTCGGGGCGGATACAGTGCGGTTGGTGCGCTATGCCGCGATCAGTGCCCCGCCGGAGCGCGTGCCGCCCTACCCGCCCATCGGGATCGATGCCGACTACGGTGCAGCTCGCCTGATCGGGGCGGATGTGCCGCTAGACCGCCCTTACGCAGGCGGCCAAGCCGTGCCGATCTCGCTGTTGTGGCGTTTTGAGGGGTGGCCGCCGGGCCTTGATCCGCTTGATTACAGCGTGAATGTGTCGCTCATCGGGCCGAATGGGGCCACCCTCGCCCAGCGGGCTGGGACTCCCGCCGGGACGTTCGGACGCATGACGGCATGGCGGCCCGGTCAGTACATCCGGGATAACCACGCCCTGATCATTCCGCCTAGTGCGCCGCCCGGACGCTACGAAATTTGGGTCTTGGTCTTCGATTGGCGCGACGGGCGCAGTTTGCCGATCCGGAATCGGGCAGCGGGGGAAACCCATACGGTGATCGGCACCCTTGACGTGAAATAGGGGCGCAGCGTGCCGCGCCCCCTGACCCGATTCCCCTCGCGGATGGTGCGCCCACTATCAAGAAGAGGCGGGGGGAAGCCGGTTTAGCTCATCACCTCTTTGTAGACCTTCTTGGTTTCTGCCTCCAGCTCAAGATCGTGATCGTTCAGGTAGGCTTGCAGGCGGCTGAAGTGGCTAGCGGCCTCGCTGCGGCGGCCCAAGTCTGCGTACAGCTTCATGATTCGGCGGTGCAGGTCTTGACGGGAGGGGTCTTCGGTGGCGGCCTTCTGGAGGAGTGCAAGGGCATGTTCAGGGCGGTCTTCTCCTAGCCGGACTTCGGCCATGCCGCACAGCGCCTCGATATATCCGGCGCGGTATTCGGCCCGGCGACGCTGAATCCAAGCCTCGTTGTGACCCTGTAGGAAATGCCGCTCATGCATCTTGATAGCACGTTCGTAAGCCTGCAAGCGGGCTTGGGGCGTCTCCCCATTGCGGCCCTGAACCAATGCCGCGACATAATCCACCACATCATAATAGATGCTGAGGGCCGGGTTGACACGGTAGTAGCCGTTTTCGTGGATCAGAATATCCATGCCGAGTGCGTCTAGCGCCTTGTGCAAGCGGCGCTTGGTGACGTGGAAGACGTTTACCGCCTGTTCGTTCTGCAATTCCGGCCAGAAGGATTGGCAAATTTCGGAGCGCGTGACGAAGGGCCGTTCCAGCGCGAAGAAGAACAGCAAACGCGGCAGGTGGCCTTCCCACGTCTCGACCAATTCTCCATCGAGGATCACGTTCCCCGGCCCCAACGCTGAAATCTCAACACGCGGGTCGACGCGGTTTTGGTTTTCGTAGAAGTTTTCGGCAACGAGTTCATCATCGCGCAAGATGACCGCCTTCTTTTGGGCGATCAGGGAGAGCCATGGGAGGCGCGGCAAGTTCCGGCCACTCAGGACGAGGCGGCAATGGGCCGGAAGCGATTCAACCAATTGCTCAATGAACGCTTGCAGGTCGTCCACAATGTCTGGGCGGTCAAATTCGTCTAGGATCAGCAGGTAAGGCGTCTCGGAAAGCGCCTCGAGGTCGCTCACGAAGGCCTCCATGAGGCGCGGGAGATTGGCCGGGTCTTGCAGGCCAACTTGGTTCACGTTCGTGCCGAATCTGGGGTTCTGTTCGCTGATGTCGTGGATGAAGCCCGACAGGAACGTCTTCACGTCCGTATCGTCTGGCCCAAGTGCGTAGTAGAACGTCTTAAATTTACCGTCCGAAAGCAAGTGGCTGACGAGGGCGGTACGGTAGCGCCCTTTGGCGTGCAGCAGAATGACACGGGCATCTTGGGTGTGGGCCTCAAACGCCGCCACCAACCTATCTAGGATCGCGTTGAAAGACATGGCAATGTTACCTCTCTCGCCAAAGACAACCTCAACCGCAATGGGCGGGTTGGGTGTAGTGATGCCTCTAGTATACCAGAAACATCCAAGACATAGCAAGTTAATAGATCGCCGCAAAAGACTTACTGAATTCGGGTTGCCAAGCGCCCCGCCCCCGATTGAGGGCATTTGCACAAAGCCACCTTGCCAACCGCCCCCGAGACGGGCACAATGTTTGGGCAAGGTTCTGGGGCGCATCCCCCACACACAAGGTTAAGAAGAAATGCATATCCTGATCCCCGATAACCTCGATAAAGCGGGCCTTGCCCTGCTTTCTAAGGCCGAAGGCGTGACGATTCAGGCGGCGGCCAAAATGAGCCGAGAGGAAGTCTTGGCGGCCATCCCCGACGCGGACGCCCTGATCATCCGTAGCGCCACCAAAGTAGACCGCACCATGATGCAGGCTGCCCCCAAACTCAAGCTGGTGGGGCGGGCCGGCGTCGGCGTCGATAACGTCGATCTGGCCGCTGCGACGGAGTTAGGCATTGTGGTCATGAATGCGCCGGACGGGAACACCGTCGCTACGGCGGAATTGGCGCTCGGCCTGATGTTGGCCTTAGCGCGGCACATCCCTGCCGCCGATGCCTCGATGAAGGCCGGGCAGTGGGAACGCAAGGCCTACATGGGCGTCGAATTACGGGGCAAAACGCTCGGGCTGATCGGGTTCGGGCGCGTGGGCCGTGCGGTGGCCAAGCGGGCCGCCGCCTTCGAGATGACCATCATCGCCTATGATCCGTTCATTCCGGCGGAAGTGGCTACCAACATGGGCGTGAAGTTAGTCACACTGGATGAACTCTTGGCCACTGCCGATTTCATCTCGCTCCACGCGCAGCCCAGCCCCGAAAACCACAACCTGATCAACGCTCAGACCCTCGCTAAGATGAAGAAAGGCGTTCGGATCGTGAACGACTCGCGGGGGTCGCTGATCGACGAAGCCGCCCTCGCAGAGGCGATCAAGGCTGGGCAGGTGGCGGGGGCCGCCCTAGACGTGTATCAACAGGAACCGCCCGAAGCCAACAACCCGCTGATCGGCTTGCCGGGCGTGATCCACACCCCGCACTTGGGGGCCAGCACGCTCGAAGCCCAAGATGAGGTGGCCGTCCAAATTGCCCAGCAGACGCTCGACGCCTTGTTCAAGGGCGAATACCGGAACGTCGTCAACCCAGACGTGCTGAGCAAGAAGCGTTAAACCGCCCTCTGGCCCGCCCCCCCGATAACCCAAGAAATGCGCGCCGCCCCCTGATCAGTTCAGATCAGGGGGCGGTGTGACGCTCTATGGAGCAACAGAAACGGATTACCGACGACGCAGGAAGGTCGGAATATCCAGATCGTTATCGGTGTAGGGGCTATCCGTCTTGCCGGTGCTGGGCTGGACAGGCGGCTGGGATTGGGCGGGCGGTTGTTGCGAAGCCGCACCCGGACGGGGCGTGTAATCGCGGCTTTCGCGGGGTTCCCGCACTTCGCGGGCATCGCTCCGGCTTTCGCCACGCGGCTCCCGCATTTCACGGGGTTCGGGGGCGGGCGGCGGGGGCGGGACTTGGCGGGGGGCCGGTTGAGGCGGCGGCTGCATAGCAGCAGGCTGCCGGGCGGCAGAGACTTGGCTGCGCCAGTCGTGGGCCGTTGTCTTTTGCACCGGACGGGCGGCCGTCATGCCGGAGGGCCGTTCAAAGCCCGTCGCAATGACGGTGATGCGGATTTGGTCGCGCATGTTCTCATCGACCACCGCGCCGAAGATGAGTTGTACGTCGGGGTGGGCCGTTTCCTTGATGATGGCCGCCGCCTCGTTAACCTCGAACAGGCTCATATCGGGGCCGCCGGTCACATTGAACAGAATCCCCCGTGCGCCGTCGATGGTCACATCGAGCAGGTTGCTGCTCACCGCGAGTTCGGCGGCTTTCCGGGCGCGGTCATCCCCGTTGGCCGTGCCGACGGCCATCAGCGCCGCGCCACCTTCACTCATGATCGCCCGCACGTCGGCAAAGTCCAGATTAATCAAGCCCGGCACGGTGATCACTTCGGAAATCCCCTGAATACCTTGCCGTAGCACGTCGTCGGCCATGCGGAAGGCGGCGTTGAGGGGCGTCTTTTTATCCATAATTTGCAGCAGGCGGTCATTGGGGATCACGATCAGGGTATCGACCTTGCTTTTGAGGTCTTCAATGCCCATCTCCGCCGCCGCGATGCGCCGTGCGCCCTCAAAGCTGAACGGCTTCGTGACGACGCCAATCGTCAGCGCCCCCAGTTCTTTCGCAATCTGGGCGATGACGGGGGCCGCGCCCGTCCCTGTGCCGCCGCCCATGCCGCTGGTGATGAACACCATATCTGCCCCGCGCAGCACTTCGTACAATTCGTCGGCGGATTCTTCGGCGGCCTTACGGCCAATTTCGGGGTTGCCGCCCGCCCCCAGCCCCCGTGTGAGCTTTTCGCCAATGCGGACACGAGTCCGGGCGTTGGATTGTTGCAGGGCTTGATGATCGGTGTTGACGGCCACGAACTCCACCCCGCCAAGCCCTTCTTCGATCATGCGGTTTACGGCGTTACTCCCCCCGCCGCCAACCCCAATGACCTTGATCACTGCGAAGTTCATATCACCCGGTAGTACATCAGACATTACTCGGACTCCTCGCCAAAGTCGCCGCTGTAGCCGTTGTGCGCGTCGTTCGGACAGGTGCTGTTGCTGGCTTCGCTGCGCTTTTCAACCTTTGTTTTTCTGACGCCCCATTGTACACAAAATCGCAAATATGCAAAAACGCGTTTGTGACTCTGAGAATCCGTTCCCCCTTGGCAGGGGGAACGCCGAAGGGTCACTTCACCAGAAATTCGCCGTCTTTGTAGAACAACACGCCATCCACGAGGATTTCACCGCCGTCGCGCATGTCGCAGATCATGTCCCAGTGCACGGCGGAGTCGTTCACGGAACCCGTGAAGGGGTAGCCCTTCCCGACGGCCATATGTACCGTGCCGTGAATCTTCTCATCGAACAGGATTTGCCCGGTGAAGCGGTTTACGCCCCGGTTCGTACCGATGGCGAATTCGCCCAAGCGCCGCGCCCCTGCGTCGGTATCCAGCACGGCCTTCAGGAAGTTTTCGCCCTCTTGGGCGGCGGCATGGGTCACAACGCCGTTTTCAAAGCGCAGTTCGGCCCCCTTGACGACGTTCCCCCCATAAATGGCTGGGAAAGTGAACTTGACCCATCCGTTGACACTGTTTTCGACTGGGCCGGTGAAGATTTCGCCGTCTGGGAAGTTTGCTTGCCCGCTGGCGTTCTCAAAGATGCGCCCATCGATGCTCATCGTCATATCGATGTTCTTGCCGCGAACGTGGAGGGTCTTTTTGCCGCGCAGGTATTCGATCAGGCGTTGTTGCTCATCGCGCATCGCCGTCCAATATCCCACCGGGTCGCTGTGATCGACCATGCACGCCCCAAACACGAAATCCTCGTATTCCTTAAGCGTCATGCCAGCATCACGGGCGTAGGCCTCCGTCGGGAACAGGGTCGTACAGCGCCGCAGCGATTTGTCGCCCTCGCGCTTCATCTGGGTCGCCAGCAAGCCGCCCAACGCCCGCCCCCGCGCCTGAATCTTCTCCGTCGGGAAGCCTGCCAGCGCCTTCGTGTCTTCTTCGGCCTCTACCCGCACGATCACATCGGCGGTATCGTACATCAGGCGCAGCATCGGGTTTTCGGTCTCGATCTGATCAAGATTGCCATGCTCAAGGGTCATCTTCGCCTCTTGGCTGATGTGAATGTAATTGAAAGGCCGCGCCCCGACCTTGAGCGCCTCGATGGTCATGGCCTGCAAGAGCGGCTGAGCCAGCGGGGACGTGCCCCGAAACAAGACTCGTTCCCCCGCCTGCACATGGGTGGAATAGTTGACGATGATGGCGGCCATTTTCTGAATACGGGAATCCATGAGGGGTACACCTGAAGGTTAAGAAATATGGGAAAGTTAGGGGCAATTATGGCGGTTGTGACCCAGAACTGCAAGGGGTTTTGGAAAGGGGATCACCGCCTAAACACTGGGGAAACGTCATAAGCGGCGGCGAGACGGGCCATGCCCCCTTCGGCACGGCAGGTCTGCGGCTGAATGTTGCGTGCAAGGGGCCGGAAAATTCAGCTTTGCCGGATTGCAATTAAACGAATATTTGGTTAATATCGTGCTCAAGTCCATTGCATTCGTTTTAGACGAGAAAGGGTTACTTAATGCTCTCCTTCAAACCCACTGAAGAACAGCAAATGTTGTTAGATGCCATCCAGAAGTACGCCGATAACGACGTGCGCCCCGCCGCCCACGACGCCGACGAACACGGGTCCTTCCCCGCCCACTTGCTAGTGAAGGGCTGGGAACTCGGCCTGATTCCGGCGGGCATCCCAGAGGCGTATGGCGGCTTTGGCGAACACAGCGCCGTGACCAACGTCCTCGCAGCGGAAGCCCTCGCCTACGGCGATCTGGCCCTTGCGTTGGCCGTCCTTTCGCCCGGGCTGGTCGCTTACCCCGTCTATCTGAGCGGCACGGAGGAGCAAAAGCATAACATCCTGCCGCAAATTGCAGGGGCTGAAAGCCTGCCGGTCTTCACCGCCGCCCTGATCGAACCGGGAATCGCCTTTGACCCCGCCGCCCCCAAGACAACGGCCACCCGCGAGGGCGATCATTACGTCCTGAACGGCATGAAGGCCTACGTCCCGATGGCCCCTGAGGCCAAAATGCTGCTCATCTACGCCCGCGATTCGGAGACGGGCAAAGTCGACGGCTACTTGGTCGAAAGTGGCGCGGCGGGCCTAACCATCGGGGAGCGCGAAAAGCTGATGGGCATCCGGGCCTTGCCAACTTACAGCCTGCATCTGTCCGGCGTGAAGGTCGGGGCGGAGTGCAAATTGGGCGGCGAGTCCGGTACGCGCTACGAGCGCATCCTGAGCCATAGCCGGGTCGGCTTGGCAGCGTTAGCCGTCGGGGTGGCGCGGGGGGCCTTTGAATATGCCCGCAACTACGCCAAAGAGCGCGTCCAATTCGGCGTTCCCATTGCTACGAAGCAGGCCATTGCCTTCATGCTGGCCGAGATGGCCATTGAAGTTGATGCGGCGCGCATGATGGTCTGGGAGGCCGCTTGGAAGCTGGATTCCGACCCGAACGGGGACGGCACGGCGGAGAGCTATCTCGCCAAAGAATACGCGGACAAGGCGGCGATGTTCGTCACCGACAGTGCCGTCCAGACGTTGGGCGGGCATGGCTACATCCGGGAGCATCCGGTAGAGCGTTGGCTCCGCAATGCGCGGGGATTCGCCACCTTTGAAGGCCTCGTCGTGGTCTGATTTTTTCCCCCTCCGGGAAAGAGGGGGCAGGATGGTGCGCGTTACTCGGCTTCTACGGCCACAATCTGGTTGAGTTTAGGCACGTAGTAGACCGTGTAGAGGCCGGGCACGAGGGCCTCATGCTGCTGGAGCGTCAGGCGGCATAGCACGTCGTCGATCAAGAGCATGTACATGCCGGGTCGGTTGGCCCACCCATACGCTTGGAGGGCCTGTGCGAGTTTATCTTCGGGGGCAGGCGGGTTGAAGGTCATGTAGCCCATGCCGGGCACACTTAGGTAGACCTGCCCACGCCGGCGCTGGACTTCCCCAGCCCGCAAGACTTGCTCTACCGGCCGGATCATGAGCCAGTAAGCCACGCCTGCTGGGATGCCCAGCCCGATCAGAATGGCGATCATCTCGTCCCCGTTCGGGCGGAACGAGAACAGGGTCAGGATGCCGATCAGGGCGAGGGCGCCGATGACGTAGTAGAAGAGTTGGTAACGTTCCGTGCGGATTTTCGCCGCCTGCGCGTCGGAGAGTTTCCCGGCGCGGTTGCGAAGAATATCGGCCCCGCTGTAGCCGAAGGCCGCTTCGAGTCTGGCTTGTTCACTGGGGTGCATAGGTGCATTTCCCTAATCGTTGGATATGGTTTCTGCTTCCTACAAGCAATTATACAGGTCGGGTGGGGGAAACTTCCCCGCGCATTCCCCCAAGAATCGAGGGGATTCCGGCCCAGCGTGAAAGAAGCCCTTTTACACCGAAAGCTCGCCCATAGGCGTATGAAATTGAGGAGATTTTCAAATGGCAATTAGCTTCCAAATCCCAGAGCGTGTCTTAGGGGAACGCGAAATGTTACGGTATGTGGCGGAATCCGTCATGCGGCCCGACTCTCGCAGACTGGACGAACATGAGCACGAACGGCCTTGGGCCTTCATCAACGCGATGTGGCCCGTCCTCAAAGAGCAGCAAGCCAAAATGCTCCAGAAATTGGCCGCCTCCGAAAATGGCGAAAAGGCCAAGCGCGATGGGCCGGGCATCACCTACCTCCGCATGATCGTCTTGGCGGAGATGCTCAGTTGGGGCGATGTCGGCCAGTACTTGTGTATGCCCTCCCCACTGTTGGCCGGTTCCGCGATTGAGGCCGTCGGCACGCGGGAGCAAAAAATCCGCTTCCTGACGCGCTTCGCCGAAGGCGACCCCAAGTGGGGTGCGATGGCCATGACCGAACCCGGCGCAGGCTCCGATACCTCCGCCATTCAGACCACCGCCGTCCTCGATCCCGTCACCAACGAGTGGATTCTGAACGGGGAGAAGATTTTCTGCACGAACGGCAAACTCTCCCTCGAAGAATCGGATGGGGTGCTGGTGGTGTGGGCGACGGTTGACCGCAGCGCGGGCCGCGCCGGAATGAAGCCCTTCGTGGTGGAGGCCAAAACGCCCGGCGTAAAGATCGGCAAGGTCGAAATCAAGCACGGCATCCGTGCGAGCGATACCGCCGCCATCGTGCTAGATAATGTCCGCATCCCGTATGATAACCTGTTGGGGAGCGCCGAAGTCCGCAAGGAGGGCGGGAATGCGGGGTTCAAAGGCGCGATGGCGACATTTGACGCCTCCCGCCCGATGGTCGCTGCCTCCGCGATTGGGGTCGGCCGCGCCGCGCTGGAATTCGTCAAGGAAACGCTGCAAGCCAACGGGATCGAACTGCCATATGGCAAGCCGCGCCACCTGCTGACTGCCGTTCAACGCGACGTGATCGAGATGGAGATGCAGCTCAAGGCGGCATGGCTGCTCACGTTGCGGTCTGCCTCGATGTTGGATCACGGCGAACACAACAGCCTAGAGGCTTCGATGGCGAAGGCGAAGGCGGGCAAGGCCGTCACGTGGGTCACGCAGAAGGCGGTTGAACTCTTAGGGCCGTTGGGCTACAGCCGCGAGACCCTCGTTGAGAAGTGGATGCGCGACGGCAAGATCAACGACATTTACGAAGGCACGGGGCAGATCAACCTGTTGATCGTCGCCCGCCGCATTTTGGGCTACAGCAGCAAGGAATTGCAGTAAGGCGATTTCTCGCTGGAACCTCATCCCCCCGCCCAGTGGCGGACACATGGGAAGGGGGAATCCGGCTCCCCCCTCTCCCAAGGGAGAGGGGGATCAGGGGGTGAGGTTCTCTGGGGGCGGTTTCCGCCACGTCGTGATGAGCAGGTAGCCAATCCCTAACACAATAGCATGATCGGCGAAGTTGGAGGCGTTCGAGATCACGCCCGGCAGCCGCAACAGCACCCAATCGATCACGTGGCCGAATGCGAGGCGGTCTAGGGCATTGCCGAGCGTCCCCCCCAGCACCAGCCCCAGCGCGATCCGCATTCCCCAATGGCCGGGCGGAACCCTGCCATAGAACAGCACGATCCCCGCCATCATCACCAACGCGATGATCAGGAAAATATCGCCGGCTTGGGGCAGCAAGCTAAATGCCGCACCCGTGTTGTAGCTGAGCGTCACAGCGAAGAACGGCTCAAGGGCCGGGATCGGGGCGATGGTCTGCCCTAACACGAGGTTGGCCGACACCCACGCCTTGCTGATCTGGTCAAGGCTGACGATCAGCACTGCCGGAACGAGCAAAGCGCTCCACTGTCGAACGAGATCGGCACGGCGGGCAGGGACAGGCGGCGGAGTCGGCTCCGTCGTCATCCCCTGAACGTCGGGCGACTCCATCATTTCGGCCATGCCCCCTACCCGATCTTCTCAAACAACGGGAGTTTGTCCAGCGGGGCGGGGTAATCCATCAGCCAGCCCGCCCCATACACCGCCCCCGACCAGTAATCGCGCCATTGCCCGGCGGGGAGGTACACATTGCGGCTCCGCGCCCCAAATTCCACCACTGGGGCTACCAGCAGATCATCGCCGAGCAAGTATTCACTATTTATTTGCAAGGCGTCTAAATCCAGCGGGTCCCCCCAGAAGATCGGTTTGATGGGCGGTTCGCCATCTTGGGTGGCACGATTAGCCGCAGCGAGGCGGCGCGGGGCCAAATCGACGTGGAGTTGGGCGTACTTCCGGCAGATTTCCACCGTCTCAGCATCGAAATCCCAAGGGGCAATCGAAAACTGGATCGCCAACATCGGGGCGCTGGCCTGCGTCCACCGGATTATGAGTTCTTTATCTGGCACGGCGTTTCCGTAAGCATTCCCCCCGATCATGTCTGGCATGGTGAAGGGGTAGCCACTCACGGACAGGCTCAGGGCGCTGGTGATGATGCTGTGCAGGCCGTTATCTAGCCCCCATGTGCTAAACCGATCCCACTGCCGGAACAAGATTGGGTCGGTGTGGTTGCGCCAGCCGCACCGCGCCTCGCAATACGGGAAGTTTTCAGCGGCGAAGCGCACCCACCGTTGACTGTATTCGTTACGAGACACCGCCGTATGCAGGATTGCATCAGCGGGCAGGAAGGCCGCCTCGCCCGCATCGAACTTGAACCCGGCCAACCCCGCCGAAGTTTGCAGGGTACGGAGTTTTTCCGCCCACCACGCCAACGCATTGGGGTTAGAGACATCTAACAAGTAGCCGACGCCCTGCCACCATGTGACCTCATACGGGTGGCCCTGAGCGTTACGGACGAGGTAGCCCCTTTCGGCAGCTTCCCGCGCATTGGGCGATTCCGGGCTGAAGAATGGCACGATCCACAACGTCGCATTGAAGCCGAGCGCCTTTAGTTCTGCAACCATCGCCGCTGGATCGGGGAAGCGTTCCGGGTCAAAGGCCGTATCTCCGTAGTGCCGCTGCCATTTGTCATCGATCTCAAGCGTGCCGCCGGGAAACGCATTGGCCCGAATCTCTTTAGCGAAGGCGATGACCTTCTCTTGATCGATGAACATTTTGTACCGCGCCCACGTCGTCCAGATTGGTTCGCGTAAAAGGCCTTCCGGCGGGGTGCGATCCGGCCAGCCGAGCCGCCGAATCAGGGCGCGGCAAGCCGACGGCGCATTGGTTCCAACCACGATCACGTATTCAAGGGGGTTGTGCGGGTCGTACAGGCTCAGCAAGCCGTTAGAATCAGGAAGGGCAGGGTAGGGCCGTGTGTGGATCGGGGCTTGGCCGAAGCTCAGGTCCCACGCGGGCGGTTGCACATCAGTTGGCGGGGCATTCAGCCCCACCGACAACGCCCCCTCCGGATTCTCGGCCAAAATTCCAACGCCCGTCGCGGCAAACCACATCGGGGTTTGGATGTTTCCCAGTCCGGCGGGGCCGTTATCCCACGTGATCAGGGGCTGCTCCCAGAGGCTCATTCGCTCCAACGGCCACAGCTGGTGCAAAATCTCGCCTTGCCCGTACCAGTGCACCCCCGTGCTGAGGTCGAAGGTATCCCGCGTGGGCTGGTCCCAGCGGAAGCGCCAACCATCTTCTTCCGCCGTCAGGCGCAAGCGGCCAAAGCCGTGTTGCCCACGTGTAAAAGTTAGGATTGCGCTGTCGCCCTCCGCTTGCCAAAGGCTCAGGGTACGGGTAGGTTCCCCCCACCCCATGCCCGACGTCAAAATTACAGCCCCCTCGCGCAGGAGGCGCATTCCACCCCGTGCAAACTCTAGTTGGGAGTGTGGCGCGGTGAGGCGGAGTGTTCCGGCGTCTTCCTCCGCAACGATGATCAGCGGCGTTCGGGATTGACTGGTCATGATGGGGCCGTCTCCGCCTGTGCGATAACCGTGACCAGACGTTTGGTGTGGTTCAGCCTCACCGTGACCGGATTCCCCGCCGCGTCTTCCATGCGGATCATCTCGATGGTTTGGCCACGTGGGGCATCTTTTTCTGTCAGGGAGAACGTTTGTAGGTCTAAGGCCTGCCAGACCGAACGGGGGATGATCGGCTCTCCCCAGCAACCGATGTAATAGGCTGCCCCCGCCCCGACCTTGTTGACCGTCGCTGCAACGCCATCTTTGTAGTAGCCATCGGCGTAGCGCATGATCGGCTCAGCCGTCGTCGGCTTGAGGACTTCCGCCCACAACCGGTAACGCACCTTCGGCGCGACGCCGAACCCTTCGCTAAAGCCCATGCCTTGTGTCTTGGCGGCGATGTCGTGGACGTGAGCGCCGCGTTCATCGTCCCAATCGACGCTTGGCTCGTTAGGGGGGCGAATGCCCACCGTCGGCACGGGCGGGATGCTGATGAATTCGTCCACCGTCACGCCGAGCAAGTCACTCAGGCCACCAGCGGGCATCGGCTGATCCGTCCACGTATTGCCCGGATTCTTGAAATGGGCGCGGAAGTACACCACCAACTTGCCGCCGCCTTCGACGTAGCGCCGCCAATTCGCCACGTGATCGGGATGGATCAGGGCGGGGGAGGGCACGAAGGCCGCCGCATAGCCAGAGAGGTCGGCATCGCGGGCCACAATATCCACTGGGATGTTGGCTTCCCACAGTTGGCGGTAGATATCGAGCGCTTCGGCGTAATAGCTGAACTCCGCATTGTGGCGGTCTTGCTCCAAGACCCAGTTATCTTGGTAGTCGTAGATCAGGGCGATGGGGGCCTTGACCCGCTTGAGGAAGGGATGTTTCCCCAAGTCCGCAGCGACGGCCTTCGCCTCGTGCCAGCCGCGATCCGGCGTGCCGTCATGCTTCATCAGGCCGCTGTGGTACTGTTCCTGCCCGATGTTCACGGCGCGTTCGCGGAAGTACACAACAGCTTCGGCCCCGTGCCCGAAGGCCTGATGCGTCCAGACTTGGACTTGGCTGGGCGGCACCGGTGGGTTGAAGGGCGTCCAATTGACGGGGCCAGCTTGCTGTTCCATCACCCAGAAGGGCCGCCCCCCTTTGAGGCCCCGCATCAGATCGAGGTTGAAGGCGGCCTCCATCGGGCCGGACATGCCGTGCAGATAGTTATCGTAGCTCACAAAGTCCAGATCGGCGGCCAGTATCCGGTAGTCGATCTCCATGAACTTCAACATCAGGTTGTGGGTGATGAACCGATCTGGGCCGCTGTAATGCCGCAAAATATCGATCTGGCGCTTCTGGAAGGCCGTCCAGCCGTCGGTCGAGAAGCGGCGGAAATCCAGCAGCAGGCCGGGATTGTGCGCGGCGGAGGTCGGCAGCGGCACGGGGATTTCGGCCCAATCGGTGTACGTCGCACTCCAGAATTGGGTTCCCCACGCCGCATTGAGCGCTTCCAACGTGCCGTATTTGGTCTTGCACCACGTTTGGAAGGCGGCGCGGGCGGCGGGCGAGGCGTCGTGCGTCGTGCCGTGACAGCCAAACTCATTATCGATCTGCCACCCGATCACGTTCGGATTGTTCCCCCAGTGTGCCGCAATCGCCGTCACGATGCGGTCAGAGGCGGCGAGGTAGGCCTCCGCAAAGGGAGACATGCTGCGGCGCGATCCGGGCACATCCCGAACGCCCGTACTCGGTTCCACGCGGAGCGTTTCTGGGTGGGCGTGGGTGAACCACGGCGGCGGCGTGGCCGTCGGCGTACATAAAATCGTCTTAATCCCGACGGCGGCGAAGGTCTCAATGGCCTTGTCCATCCACGCAAACTGATACTCGCCTTCGCGGGGTTCCAACCGATCCCACGCGAACTCCATCATGCGGACGACGCTCAGACCGGCGTCGGCGAGGAGGCGGGCATCTTCGGCCCAGCGCGATTCCGGCCAATGTTCAGGGTAGTACGCCACACCAGTCAGGCGGCGCGAGAGGGGCTGTAGGGTCATGGGTCAGTTTGCTCCATGTGGCATAGACTACCCCTCTGGCCATCTCCGCAACGGGTGAGGGAAGGGAGGGGTAGGGTGAGGGCATTCGGATATTGCGGCTATCTTACCGCGAAACGGGGATTACTTTCCAGAGCCAAGCGTGAGGCCCTGAATGAAGTAGCGTTGTAGGAAGGTGAACACGAACACCGTCGGCAACGTCGCAACGAGCGCCCCTGCCACCAACACCGGCCAATCGGTGATGAACTGGCCGCGCAGGGCCGCAACGCCCGCCGTGACGGGCTTTTTGTCGCCGCTGCTGATCAGCACGATGGCCCACAGATAGTCGTTAAAGACCCACGTAAACTGCAATGTGGCCAACGCTGCCAATGCCGGGATGCTCAGCGGCATCATGATCTGCCAGTACAGCCGGAACTCGCCCGCACCGTCGATGCGGGCCGCCTCGAGGATTTCGCCGGGCACCGTCCGCATGAAATTCCGCAACACGAACGTACAGAACCCCAACTGGAAGGCCGTATGGATCAGGATGAGGGCGCCGAACTGGTTATACAGGCCTAACCGCGTCGTAAGGTAGAACACGGGCAGCAGCAAAATCTGGAAGGGCAGCATCGTCCCTGCCACGAACATGAAGTACAAGAGCATGTTGCCCTTGAACTTGTAGCGGGCTAGCGCGTAAGCCGCCAACGATGATAGCAGCAACATCCCAACCAGCGAGGGCATGGTGACGATGAAGCTGTTGCCGAGATAGGTAGCGACCTTGCCACGCTCCCACGCAATGCCAAAATTCCCGAAGGTGATTTCGCGGGGGAGCGACCAAAAGCCGTTTGCGGTCAGGTCGCCCTGCACGCGGATCGATGTGTACAGCGCCCCGAAGAGCGGGATCAGCCAGATGAGGGTGAACACCCCCAACAATACCGGAAAGAGGTACTGGCGCAGCGGGTTTTTCTTCTTTGCGCTTATCTGAACGCTAATCGGAGACGGGTAAACCTGCGCTTGGGTCGTCGCCATTGCTTAATACTCCAATTCGGTACGGGCGGTGCGGATCAGGTACGGGATGATGAACACCAGCATCAGGCCCAGCAATACCATGGCGATGGCCCCCGCGTAGCCCATCCGGTAATTATTAAAGGCTTGGATGTACATGAAGTTCGCCATGACTTCGCTAGAGTTCGCCGGGCCGCCCCGCGTCATGATCGCCACGAGGTCGAAGGCGCGCAGCGAGTCGATCACCGAAATGACCGCCACCACTACCGTCACCGGGCCAAGCAGCGGGAAAATGACGTTACGGAAGCGCTGCCAAGGGTTGGCCCCATCGACGATGGCGGCTTCGATCAGGGTCGTATCGAGGCTCTTGAGGCCCGCCAAGTATAGGATCATGACGTAGCCAACTTGCCGCCACGCCGCCGCAATGATGATCGCCCAGATCGACATCCCCGGATCGGCCAACCAGCCCGGCAAGGCCTCTTTGGAGACGCCGAGTGCGAGCAGTAGCGAGTTGATCAGGCCGGTTTCGGGCAGATACATGTTCTGCCACACCAACCCGACCACCACAGGCGCGATCACCAGCGGCGAATAGAAGGCAATTTTGAAGATTCGCGCACCGGGGAACTTCCCATTGAAGATCATCGCCATACCTAGCCCCATGCTCGTCGGGATGATCAGGAAGAAGGCCAGCCATTTAATGTTATTCCCGAAGGCGATCCAGAAGTTGCGGTCTGTGGGGACTTGCCCGGCGGGCAGGCTCTTGGGGTCAACCATCCAACGGATGTTGTTGACGATGGCCTCGACGCCGTTGCTGGCCCCGCGATGCCCCATCAGGCGCTCATAGTTGGCAAAACCTACCCAAGGGGCTTGATCGATGCCGGAGGCGCCGTCCCAATTGGTGAAGGAGAGGTAGCCGGTAACAAACGTCGGCCCGATGATCCACACGAAGTACAAAGCCAACGGAATCCCCAAGAACAGGAAGGGGATGCTGGCCCGTGCCGCGTAGAATCCCGCAAAGGCGAACCCGACTAGCAGCCACGCCGCACCGATCTGGATCATGTTCGAGAGGGCGGCGGGGGCTTTCGGGGCGGCAATTTCGCTCCCCGCGCCGAAGATCGGGCCGAGCACGCCGTGAAGGGCACTCCGGAGCGTGGGGGCAAGGCTCTCACCGAGGGTGACACTCAGCCACAGCCCAATGATCACGCTGAGGGCGGCCACGAATGCGCCAATGAGCGCGGCGGGCAATTTGGGCAAGCCGTCGACACGTAATGTGCGGGAATATAACCCTACCCCATAGCTCAAGAGTAGGCCGACGGTCAGCGAGAGGAAGGGCATCGGCTGGGCGTCGATGATCTGAAGCGCCAGCGCGGCTACAAAACTGCCCCCTAACCCAATCGCCGCCGAGATCAGGATGGTACGCAAGGCCATTGGCCCTCCTAATAAATCTACTTATGTTTTCAAAAAGGGCGGCAAGACGCCGCCCTTTGTTCCTGACTTCAATTGAAGGTTCCCCCACTACGGGGTAGCAGGGGAAACGAGACGGTGCGGTTATTGCTTGGCCTGTTCGGCGGCTAGACGGGCGCGGGTTTCTTCCAACGTCGCCAGCAGGGCATCGATGTTGGCTTCGCTCTGGTCGGCGAAGAAGGAGGCGAACGCATTCAGACCGACTTCGGCCATTTCCGGCGTGGTATCGCGGTCATAGAACTGCGCCACGAAGTCGGCGGATTGGATCAG
>Ga0272446_1000879_pt1 | contig 45682 bp, 42 predicted proteins | sample YNPCB0061_FD_194587 | JGI IMG/M metagenome (GOLD analysis project Ga0272446, IMG submission 194587) | Hot spring microbial mat communities from Yellowstone National Park, WY, United States - YNP-CB-006-1 | ecosystem: Environmental > Aquatic > Thermal springs > Hot (42-90C) > Sediment | place...
CGGCGTTGTTCACGAGGCAGTCAATGCGCCCATATTCGGCTCGAAGGTCATCCGCGAGCTTGCGTACCGACGCTGGATCCGTGACGTTGAGCGCATGAAACCGGACATCGAGCCCATCGCTGGCAAGCCCATCGGCCGCCGTTTGGCCCAGGTCAGCGCGCCTGGCGGTGAGGACGACGCGGTATCCCTGCTGGGCCAGCTGGCGGCAGGTCTCCAGGCCCAGGCCGCGGTAGGCGCCTGTGACCACTGCAACGGGTTTGTCGATCATGCTCCCCTTCTCCAGGTCATCCGCTCGGTGCCAACGGTTGGACACCATGGCACGCCCGTGATCAGCTCGATCGGCCCAGTTGAGCCGCCGATCGGTTGCACACAGGTGCCTTTTCTATCTTGGTGCCCGGTCAAAGCCAGGTCAAGCAAGGTTTAGGAACAAGCCGTAAGAGACTGCAAGATCGTGAAAATCGTGATTGCACCCAATGCCCTGAAAGGCTGCCTTACGGCGGGTGCGGCCGCGGACGCCATGGCGCCGGGCGTGGCAAAGGCCTGCCCGACCGCCGAGATCGTCCAGGTGCCCGTGGCCGACGGTGGCGATGGCCTGACCGATGTGCTGGTCGGCGCGCTCGGCGGCCAGATCCGCACTGTCGATGTGAGGGGTCCCCTCGGTGATGCGCTTTCGGCACCCTTTGGCTACGTGCCCGACCGCGGGCTGGCGGTGATCGAGCTGGCCGCGGCGAGTGGTTTGGCGCTGCTGGACGCGGGGCGTCGCAATCCCCTCGTCACGACCACCCTGGGTACAGGCGAGCTGATCGCGGCGGCGCTGGATCTGGGCGTCCGCCACCTCATCGTCGGGATTGGCGGCAGCGCCACCCATGACGGCGGCATCGGTATCGCGACGGCGCTTGGGGTGTGTTTTCTGGACGACAACGGCGACCCCGTCGCGCCGGTCGGCGGTGCCCTGGGGGCCATCAGGCGTATCGATCCGAGCGGCATCGACCCAAGGCTTCGCGGCGTGCGGGTCGAGGTGGTTTGCGACGTCGCCAACCCCTTGCTGGGGGAGCACGGCGCCGCCTTCGTCTACGCCCCACAGAAGGGCGCCACACCGCCCCAGGTGCAACAGCTCGACGCTGGCCTGGCCCATCTGGCGACGGTCATCGAGCGCGACCTCGGCCTAAATGTGCGTGAGCTGCCCGGCGCGGGTGCGGCCGGCGGGGTGGGCGCCGGGCTTAAAGCGTTCCTCAACGCTGACTTAAGGCGTGGTGTTGATGTGGTGCTCGATCTGGTGGCGCTGGAGGCACACCTCAGCGGCGCGGATCTTGCGCTCACGGCCGAGGGCCGGATCGACGCCCAGACGGCCTTCGGCAAGGCGCCGGCGGGGGTGGCGCGGCGCGCCCGTGCCCAAGGCGTACCCTGCTTTGCGATCGCCGGCAGCCTTGACGATGGGCTGGACGCGCTGCACGGGCTGGGCATCGATGCAGCATTCAGCCTGTGCCCAGGGCCGGTGACCCTGGAGCAGTCCATCGCGGACGCCGCCGAGCTTCTCGCCGCCGCGACCGAGCAGGTCGTGCGTGCCTTCCTGGCAGGACGCCGCCATGGCGAAGGTCTTCGGCAGAGGTGACCCACCGCTGGATGTCATAGGGCCCGGGCTTGCGGTAGGGCCCCCAGCGGGCCAGGTCCATGCCGCTGCCCAAGGCCTGCACCTGGGCGCGCAGCCCCCCTGCCCTCGCCAGATTGTCGAGCCTCACCACGTCCCAGTCGCGCCGGACCGCGGTCACCTGGACCGGCAGCTCCTGCTCGGCACCGATCACGGCTCGAATGCGGGCCGTCTCGGCCTGCACCTGCTCCTCGTCCTGCTGGGCCAGCATCTCCTGGCGGACCAGCGGGGTGCCTGGGTCCTCGGCGCTTGCGCAACGGTAGCCCGGGCGGACCAGGCCAAACCAGAAACCGACCAGCCCATGACGCCGGCCCTGCCACCCGCCCGGCGTGCGACCCGCAATCCAGCCGAGTCCGGTCCGGCTTTGTGCGGGACTGAAGAAGATCCGGGACCCCACAATCCGTGCTGCGGGTTACTACGGCATCCGTATCGGCGACGACCGGCTCGGACGGGCTGACTGCAACGGCGGTCTGGAATGTGTGCGCTGTCTGCATCGGCGCGACATCTGCAGGCGCTTGCTCCGACCCCCTCGGTCTGGCCGGAGCGTCACAGCAGTAGGGGCCGCGGTGTCACGTCTCAGGCGGTGCCGCCGACGCCCGAGGGACGCACAAACCTGCCGCGTCCGGCTGCCGGCGCCGGTCAGGTGATCAGCCCTTCGGCGCGCAGCGTCTCCTGCACCGCCGGGCGTGCCGCAACCCGGGCCAGGTAGGCCATGAGCGCCGGCCAGCGGCCTAGGTCCACGGAGAGCACGGACGTCCAGCTCAGCACGGTGAACAGATAGGGGTCGGCGATGGTGTAGCGCTCGCCCATCAGGAAGGGCCCCTCGCCAAGGGTGCCGGCCAGCCAATCGCAGCGCCGCTCGAACAGCGCCAGCGAGACCCCGCGGCACTCGGGCGGCAGGTTTGGATTGAATAGCGCGCCCAGGGTCTTGTGGATCTCCGAGGAGGTAAAGGTCAGCCACTCCAGCAGCCGGTAGTGGCCCAGGTCCCCGGGGGGCAGCACGAGTCCCGACGCCGGCTTGGGATCGGCGAGGTACTGGAGGATCACCCCCGCCTCCGTCAGCACCTGTCCGTCGTCGAGCACCAGGGCCGGGACATAGCCCTTGGGATTGACCGTCGAGTAATCCGCACCGCCGGCGGTGCGGCCCTCGCGCAGGTCGACACGTTCCAGATCGAAGCGATAGCCGAGCTCGCGGAGCACGATATGCACCGCCATCGAGCAGGCGCCTGGGGCGTAGTAGAGCTTCATCGCATCCTCCTCAGGGTCGTTTTGGGGTCGTTTGCGTCGCGCCCGGCTGGGACGAATACCGCTGCATGACGGCCCGGGTTGGCGAAGGCCTAGCCGCGAGATCGGAGGTTACCTGAGTTGAATCCCTCGTTGGAAGGGACGCGACCCATGCGGTTCCTTCGTCACCGCATCCTACGGGATCTACTAGGCTCTCTTACGTTTGGTGTGGGCAAGGAGTCTGATCCCATTGGTTTAGGACCACGGCATCCCACACGCGTTGAGCTTGAAGGGGGAGGCCGGCAGGTGGGTGAGTTTGCCGGCAACGAGGTAAGCGATGGTGGTCAGGTGCTTGGCGGTGCCGTACCCGCGGGCCTTGGCCTTGGCGTCCTGGATCAGCGAGTTGGCGCCCTCGACGCGGCCGTTGGTGAGTTTGGAGTCGAAGGCATTGAGGATGCCAGCCCAGTGGTCCTTGAGGGTCTTGGCGACCTGCTTGATGGGTTCGAGTCGGCAGCGACGGGCCCAGGAATACCACTGTTCAGGGAGCTATGGTCAATTCTGGTGTATAACCTTGGGGCCAGATTCGGTTCAGGCGGCCTCCTGTTGCTCCTCCGGTGGGTTGTCAGTCACCGGAAGCCCGTCGTGATAGCGTGCCCCGTCGAGGAGTTCGGCGACCTTCTCGGGAGCGCGAATCCGTCGCCAGGTCTTGGCGGCCTCTTCGGCGAGTTTGAAGGCCAGCCCGAGGAAGGTGGTGCGCGTCACGCAGTTCTTGGTCCGGCTGGTGCGGTGGCGCACGGTGGCGAAGGTCGATTCGATGGGGTTGGTGGTGCGCAGGTGCACCCAGTGCTCGGCGGGGAAGGCGTAAAATGCCAGCAGGGCCTGGTGGTCCTTCTCCAGCTTCTCGGTGGCCTTCGGATACTTGGCGCCGTAGCGGGTGAGGAAGCGCTCGAAGGCGCGCACGGCGTCCTGACGGGTGGCGGCCATCCAAATGGCCTGGAGATCCCCCTTGGCCTTGCCCTGTAACGACTTCGGCAGGGCCGCGAGCACATTGCCCATCTTGTGGAACCAGCAGCGCTGATGGGCCGTCTCGGGGTAGACCTGCTCAAGAGCCGACCAGAACCCCAGGGCACCCTCGCCCACGGTCAGGCGCGGCCCGACCTCTAGGCCCCGCTCTTTGAGGTCGCGCAGCACGTCGAGCCAGGATTCGGTGGACTCGCGCAGTCCGTCGCTGATGGCGACCCACTCCTTGGTGCCGTCGGCAGTGACGCCAATGATGACCAGCAAACACAGCCGTGGGTCGTCGCTCTCGCGCAGCGTGGTGTAGATGCCATCGACCCACCAGTAGGCGTACTCCTTGCCTTCCAGATAGCGACCCGCCCAGCCCTGGTCGTCTGCGCTCCACTGCGCCTTCAGCCGCCCCAAGGCGGCCGGGGAGAGCCCCTTGGCCCCGTCCCCGACCGGCACCTCCAAGGCTTCGCCAAGGTTGCCGCTGGAGATGCCTTTGAGATCCAGCCAGGGCAGCGCGGCGGCAACGCGCGCACTGCGCCGCACGTACGGCGGCGCCAATCGGGAGTTGAACTTCACCGCCGCCCCCGTGCCGTCGCGCACCTTGGGCACCTGGACTTCCACCGGCCCCACCGCGGTGAGGATCTCGCCGCTCGGCAGATAGCCGTTGCGCACCACGGCGCGGCGCCCATCGATCAACGACACCGACGCGAACTCATCGAGGAGCACCCCCAGCTCCGCCTCGATGGCGCGCTGCAGGATGTCTCGCGCCCCGCGGCGCACCAGCTCCTCCAGCGGCAGCCCCAGCTCGGCCAACTCCGCCCCACGATCCTCCCTTGCACTCGCCGGCCCCCTACTCGTATCGTCGCGCATGGCACACCTCTCGTGTTGCTTCCTTGGGTCTCGACAACGCCATTGTCAGCAGCGGTGCGCCGCCTTCCAACCTCCATCAGCCCCCGCTGATACACCAGATTCGAGCATAGCTCTGCAAATCAGTGTCCAATCAACTGCGGGCGGTACACAAAACAGGCGGATTAAGGCATCCTCGGGATGGTCGGAATGGGGGAGTTGGCCGCGGGTCTGGGATCAGCGAAGAAGGCTATAAGACCGTCGGCGCGCGCGGCGCGCGGATCGGAGGGCCTTCGGCGAGGCTGCGACAGCGAAGCCAGAGCGGCACCCGGCGGGCAGGCCGGAGTCAACGAGGTGGGGGACACGACAGGCACCCAGCAGAGGGGCGCCGATGCGGCTTGGGACAGGCGTCAGCCCACCAGCCTAGTCTTCGCCTGGCCGCGGGGCATCCGGTGGTTCTGGAGCGGGGGGCGGTTCGGGGGCCTGCTCGTCATCCATCAGGATACGGTGCGCATCGCCCTCGAGGTCGTCGAACTGACCGCTGCGTGCGGCCCAGAACAAGACGCCGACCGCGATCAGGCCGAGGATCAACATGCCAGGGATCAGACCGTAGATGACTTCCATCGCGATGGGGGCCGTCAAGACGCCCCTTGGGACGACCCGGGGCGCTCCCGAAACAGGTTGTGGATTCGCGCCGAGTTGGCAATCACGGCCAGAGAGCTCAGTGGCATGGATACGGCGGCGACCAGAGGTGTGACGAGTGCCGCCATGGCCAACGGCACCATGATGACATTGTAGAGGATCGAGATACGGATATTCTGCCGGATGGTCCGCAGGGTCCGACGGGACAAGGCCGCTGCCTGCCGCACCTTGGACAACTCGCTGCTCAGCAGGACGATGTCGGCACTCGCGATGGACACATCGGTCCCGCTCCCCATCGCGATGCCTACGTCCGCCCGCACCAGGGCCGGGGCATCGTTCACGCCATCGCCGACCATGGCGACCCGCTGACCGCCGCGCTGCAGATCAGCAATCACTCGGTCCTTGTCCTGCGGCAGGACCTCCGGAATCACCTCGACCCCGCCGAGATGGGCCGCAACGCGCTCGGCGGCGGCACGTCGGTCGCCGGTCAACAGCGTGACGCGGATACCCTCCGCCTTGAGTTGCGCCACCACCTTCGCTGCATCCGGCCGCAGGCGATCCTCCACCCCAATGACCAACACCTCGCGGCCGTCCACCGCGAGGTGCAAGGCGCTCCCGCCCCCGGACTCGATGAAGGCAGTGCTCGCTTCGAGCACGGTATCAGGCTCCGCCCCGTTACGCCGCAGCCACTCCGCCGTGCCGGCGACCACGCGGACGCCGTCGACCATGCCTCGGATACCGAGCCCGGGCTGGGCCTCGACGTCCGTGACCTGCTGCCCGGCGATGTCGATCTCAGCCCTGGCACACAAAGCCAGGATGGCCCCGGCGACAGGGTGCTCCGACAACTGCTCGATCGCCGCCAGGCGACGCAGGTGGCCGCGAGGGCCAGACCCCAGTGTCGAGACATCGGTACCGTCCCAGCGTGCCCTGCGGTCGGCCACCGCCGTGACCGCAGGGCGTCCCTCGGTCAGGGTGCCGGTCTTATCGAAGACGAAGTGGTCGATGCTCGACAGCCCCTCCAGAACGGCCCCGTTCTTGACTAAAATCCCGACGCGCGCACCCAGCCCGGAGGCGACGGCAATCGCCATGGGCGTGGACATCCCAAAGGCACAGGGGCAGGTGATGATGAGCACGGCCGTGGCCGCCATCAGGGCCTTCTCGGCGCCCTCATCGACCCAAAGCAGGAACGTGACAGCGGCGAGCGCCAAGGTGGCGGCGACAAACCAGGGGACCACACGATCTGCAATGCACTGGATGGGGGCCTTGCTGGCCTGGGCGTCCTCCACGAGCCGGATGATGCGTCCCAGGGCCGTGTCCCGCAGAAGTCGCTGGACCTTGACCTGCAAAGGACCAGGCCCGTTGAGGGTGCCGGCGCAGACTGAGGCTCCCTCCGCCTTGGTCACTGGATCCGGCTCACCCGTGAGCATGGATTCGTCCACGCTGCTGCGCCCGGCAAGGACCTGCCCGTCCACCGGGATCTTCTCCCCTGGCCGCACCAGAACGGTCTCACCAGGCTTGACCGCCCGGATGGGCACCACCATCTCCTCGCCGTCGCGCACCACCGTCGCCACCCGGGGTTGCAAGTCCAGCAGCCTCTGCGTGGCGGCGACGGCCTTGCGCTTGGAGGCGGACTCCAGGAATCGCCCAACCAGGATGACGAACAGGAAGTTGACCACCGTATCCCAGTACACGTCGCCAACCTGGGTGCCAGACACTGTCACGTACAGGGAATACAGGTAGGTGTTGGTTACTCCGATCGCGATGGGCAGATCCATGGTCAGATGCCCGCCACGCAACCCGGACCAGGCGCCCTTAAAGAAAGGGAAGCCGGAATACACGAGCGTCGGGGTCGCGATGAGGAACCCGATCCATTGGAAGAGATGGCGGAACTCTCCCCGGTCCGCGCCGCTGTAAAGCGCGATGGAGATCCACAGGAGATTCATCATCGCAAAGCCCGCGAAGGCCATGCGATAGAGGAGCTGGCGATTCTGGCGCTGCAAGGCGCCTTCAGCGACCTCTGGGTCGAACGGCACCGCCGCATAGCCGATGTCGGCCAACCGCCGAAGGATGGTCGAGAGCTTGACCCGTCGATTGTCCCAAGCGACCTTCAGCCGTCGCCCGGTGAGATTGACTCGCGCCTCGGTCACGCCCGGCAGACGCCCGAGACCGTTCTCGATCAACCAGACGCAGGCGGCGCAGTGGATGCCCTCCACGAGCAGGTTGATCTCCCGCTGCTCTCCGAGGGTTGCGACGAACTCTTCCTGAACTGCATCCAGGTCGTAAAGGGCCAGTTCCCTCGGAGGCTCCGGAGGCGGCCCGAACACTTCGCCCTCTGGCGTGCGGCGGTAGAATCCCTCCAAGCCTGCCGCAAAGATGGCCCCACAGACGGACCTGCAGCCGGTACAGCAGAACAGTCGCTCCGCCCCACCCACATCTGCGACCAGCGCGTTACCCACCACCACCGGCAGGCCACAGTGGTAACAATGCGCGTCCGTGGCCCCGGGCCGCGCGACCTCGTCGGCTCCTCGCGCAGCAGCCTGGGTCATGATGGACGTCGAGTCGCCAACGGGCACGTCCATCGTCGCAATGAATCAGGGTTTGGCGACGATGATCCGCCGACCGACACTGTGCTCATCTGGGCCTAGGCGCGCCGCGCACAACATGTCCCAGACACCGACCATGGGAAAACTCACCTCCGCGACGAAGCGCCCCGGGGCCTCCTCCACCATGGGCAGGGAAAAGTCGCTGCCGGCATTCGACGGCCGGTAGGCGTAGAAGGTCACACCCTCTACGGCGACGGCTTGGCCATCCCTGTCCGAGACCGAAAAGCGCAGCACCCTCGCTTCTCCGGCCTTGATGCCATCCGGCACGTCCATCCGCATGGACCAACCCGGATCCTGCACGAGCTTCGATGCCAAGCTGTGCTCGTAGTGTTGGCCACGGTCATAGTAGTCCTCGACGACCAGACCCGGATTGGTGGTGATCGCCAGGTAGACCATCACCCCATTGACGGCGAGGAAGGTCGCCACCAGGGCGACCCAACCGATGAACCATGGGCTCCGCCAGGCCGGAGGTGGTTGGATTTGTGACCCCGTAGGCTGTTGCATTTCGACTCATACTCGCAAAAAACACAGAAAGGCCGGCCAGGCGTCAACCCGCCGCCGGGGCCATCGACGCTTGGTTAGCGCTTTGGGCCAAAGAATACACTCTCGCGCTGCGCACGAACCTCCGCGCCCGTCGACCTTTGCCCCTGAACGGTAAACACGATCGGCTCGCGCTCCCCGGCCAGATCCTTGCTGCTGACCTTCACGAATACCGTCACCGGGATGACCTCGCCGTGCTTGGTCGTCACGGGTTCGTCCGCGCCGACGACCTGCAAGTTCCTGGGGCCCGAAGCGCTGATCCGCACAGCAAGATCCTCCGGCGATTTGTTCAGCACCTTCAGGGTAAATTTGTTCTGGATGGAGCCGTCGCTCAACAGGCTAAAAAGTGGGGCGCGCTCGTGTAACACCTTCAGCTCGATGGCCGACATCGTCGAGAGACCGTAGATAATCCCGATCAAGGCCAGCAGCAAGATACCCCCGTAGACCCAAACGCGCGGGCGTTTCAGCAAGGGCTTGACGGGCTTTCCGTCCAACTCGTCCAGAGACGCATAGCGGATGAGCCCCTTGGGCCGCCCGACCTTTTCCATGACCGAATCGCAGGCGTCGAGACAGAGGCCGCAGGTAATGCACCCCTCTTGCTGACCGTTGCGGATGTCGATCCCCGTGGGGCACACCGCAACACATTGATTGCAGTCCACGCAATCCCCAGTTGTACGCCCTTCCGCTTGCTTGCCCTTGACAATCCGCCCGCGCGGCTCGCCCCGTTTTACGTCGTAGGTGGGCACAACGGTGGTGCGGTCCAGCATCACCCCTTGGATACGGGCGTAAGGGCAGAGCCAGAAGCAAACTTGTTCTCGCAGAATACCTGCCAGACCAAAGGTACCAACGGTGAAGAGTGCCACTGTGACATAGGCGGTCGGGTCCGCCGCCCCCGTGAAAAACCGCCCCCAGAAACTCGGGGCGTCAGTAAACCACGAGACGAAGCTGAACCCCGTAAAGAACCCGATCAACAACCAGAGGATGTACTTACCGCCACGCACGGAGATCTTGTGCAGATCCCAGGGCGCCTTGTCCAGTTTTCGCCGTTGCGGAGGCTGCCCCTCGAGTTTTTCCTCGATCCAGGTGAACACATCCGTCCACACGGTCTGGAAGCAGAAATACCCGCACCAGACCCGCCCAGCCAGAGCGGTGACCACTGCGAGCAAAATGGCAAAAAACAGCAACAACAGCGACAGCATCCAGAAGTCCTGCGGGAGCACGGTCGCCGAGAAGATATGATACTGCCGGTTCGGAATGTCCCAGAGAACCGCCTGCCGTCCCTCCCACCTCAGATAGGGACCGAAGAAGAAGACCAACCAAACCGACGCCATCAGCCATTTGATGGTGCGAAACTTCCCGGGCAAACGCTTGGCATGGATGGTCTCTCCTCCGGTGTTCACATGCCAGTGACCCGCCTCCGCATAGAGGTCTTCGACCGACGCTGCCCTTTCCACCTGACTCTTGCTCACGAAAAACCCCGCAGGATACGCCCGGACACGCGATGAGTGGCGACGAGTGACCCAAGGGACTTTCGCCGCAGAGACCGGGTCTCCGACTAAAACACTACTATAACCAAGACTCTACCTCGCGACATTGCGCTTTCGCAAGTGTACGCCGATCACCTCTGTCGGATGCCGGGCAAAAAAAAGGGGGATTACAATCCCCCTTGGCCGCCGCCATCCCTGCGTCGCTTCTTCATTTCTGACCCTTATGAGCCTCGGCATCGCGCCTCATCAGGGCACCGACCTTGAAATACAGGAATCCGACGATGACGATCGCACCAATCACCATCAGGACCGAGAGAACGGCCACAGGGTCCCAATTCATAATGTTACCGAGCACATTCATGGCATACCCCCCTCTTTTGCCCTAACAAAGGCGGACGGTCTCACCGCCGTCCGCCCCGCAGACGAATTCAAAGCCCCGAGTTACTTGCCGCCTCCCAATTGATGCACGTAAACGACCAACTTCTTGATCTCCTGTTCACCCAGCTTTTTGGTCGCTCCAAACGCCGGCATCACGGCGTTGCGCGTCATTGGTTGGTCCGCCTGATTCACGCCATACAGGATGGTGCGTTTCACGCTCTCGAAGCCACCCGGTTCGAACCGCCACACCTTGTCGGTGAGGTTAGCCGCTCCGACCGTGACCACACTGCCGTCTGGCAACTGGGCCAGCACGCCGTCCGCCTTCTCCCCGTGACAGGCAACGCAACCCTTTGCCTTGAAGAGAGCCCAGCCTTCTTCCCCGCCAGCCGAAGGCCCACCGTCGTGCAACGCAACCACGAAGTTGGCAAGCTTGTCGACCTCTTCGGGGGTCAAGATCTTCTCGTAAGCCGTCATTTGCCCGGCGCGGCCTCCGACGATCGTCTCCTGAATCTTGGCCATGCTGCCGCCGTACAGCCAATCGTCGTCCGCAAGCACCGGGAAGCCCTGGTTCCCCTGACCGCCACTACCGTGGCAAGCCGCGCAGTAGTCGCCAAACAGCACCTTGGCGGAGGCCAGGGTGTACTCGGAAAGACCGGGATTCTGCACGATCTCGGCCGGGGTGAGCTTGGCAATCTGGTCCTCGAACTCCTTGCGTATCTCCTGCACCTGCGCAACCCCTTCCTGATACTCCTTCATCTGGGTCCAGCCGAGCACGCCCTTGGTGTAGCTCGACGCCATCGGCCAAAAGGGATAGAGGGTGGCATACAGCGCAACCCAGAGTAGCGATGCCCAAAAGGCGATCATCCACCAGGCCGGTGGCGGGTTGGCCAACTCGCGCAAGTTGTCGTCCCAGTAGTGGCCGGTGTTGTTTTCACCGGGGAATGGGTTATTTTCCGCCATCTTTTTCTCCGCTGTCTGATGTGTCCTCATCGAACGGGATGTTGCGCATCGATTCGAAACGGTCCCGGTTCTTGGGAGCGAGTACGTAGACGTAGAGCGCAGCCATGAGGACGGCGATAACGACAGTCAGGATGGTTCCGACCCAATCGTTGACGGTCATCGCCGCCCAGTCGGTGGCAAAGTGCTCCTTGAGGCTATTCACGATAGACCTTGGCATCATCGAGCTTGGCCATGGTACCCAGGACCTGCAAGTAGGTCACCAAGGCATCCATTTCCGTCTTGCCCTCGACCAGCTTGGGGGCCTGCTCGATGTCCGCGTCGGAATAGGGGACGCCAATCGTCCGTAGCCCGCGCATGTGCATCTGCATCGTCGTGCCATCCACCTTGGCCTTTTCCAACCAGGGATAATTAGGCATGACGGACTCCGGCACCACGGAGCGGGGCGCGCGCAGGTGAGCACGGTGCCACTCGTCCGAGTACTTGCCACCCAGTCGCGCAAGATCGGGACCGGTGCGCTTTGAGCCCCACTGCATCGGATGGTCGAACATCGACTCCGATGCCAGGGAGTAGTGGCCATAGCGCTCCTTCTCGTCGCGGAAGGGGCGCACCATCTGCGAGTGGCAAAGATAACAGCCCTCGCGCTGGTAGATGTCGCGCCCAGCCAGCTCCAATGCGGTGTAGGGACGCATACCGTCGCCCGGCTTCCAGTTCCACTTTTGCTTACCGTCATCCCCCACGGTGACGATCGGCTGCGATCCTGGGTTTGCCTTGTTCCAGACGATCTCCGGATACTTGTTGTACTCCATGGTGCTCTTCAGGTAGAAGAGTGGGACGATCTCGACGATGCCGCCGATGGAGAGGACGATCGCAAGCACGATCAGCAAGCCCCAGATATTCCGCTCCATGCGGTCCTGGATGCCCTTGGGTGCCGTATTCTCAGCCATTGCTCGTGACCTCCTCTAATCAAGCCATCGCCGCAGCGGCCCGGGCCTGCTGCAAGCTGCCCTGGGAAACGGATTTGCGCACTGTCATCAGGACATTGACCAGCATCAGGACGGCACCAAACAGGAAGATCGCCCCTCCGATGGCCCGCATCGCATAGTAGGGGTGCATAGCGTCAACCGACTCGACGAAGGTGTACGCCAGGGTCCCGTACTCGTCATAGGCACGCCACATCAGGCCCTGCATGATGCCTGATACCCACATCGCAACGATGTAGACGACCGTGCCGATAGTGGCCATCCAGAAATGGGCGTTGACCAGCTTCTCCGACCACATCTGCGTGTACCACAGGCGGGTCATGAGGTGGTAGATTGAGCCAATGGCAATGCCGGCGACCCAGCCGAGGGCACCGGAATGCACATGACCTATGGTCCAATCCGTGTAGTGGGACAGGGCATTGACCGTCTTCAGTGACATCACCGGCCCCTCGAAGGTGGACATGGCATAGAAGGCCAATGCCATGACCATAAACCGCAGAACATAATCGGTGCGCAGCTTGTCCCACGCCCCAGACAGGGTCATCATGCCATTCACCGCACCGCCCCAGGAGGGGATGATCATGGCAATCGACACGGCGGCGCCGAGCGAGCCCGTCCAGTCCGGCAGGGCCGTGTACTGTAGGTGGTGGGCACCAAGCCAGACATAGCCGAACATCAGCGCCCAGAAGTGGATGACCGACAGGCGATAGGAGTAGATCGGTCGGTTCGCCTGCTTGGGAACGAAGTAGTACATCATGGCCAGGAAGCCGGCAGTCAAATAGAAGCCCACCGCATTGTGACCCCACCACCACTGTATCATGGCATCCTGCACGCCCGAGAACAGGGAATAGGACTTGAACATCCCGACCGGAATCGCGAGGCTATTGACGACATGCAGATAAACGATCATCACCATCATGCCGAGGAAGAACCAGTTTGACACATAGATGTGCGAGGTCTTTCGGTTGGCGATGGTCATGATGAAGTTGAACGTGAAGCTCAACCACACCACTGCGATGGCGATGTCGATGGGCCATTCCAGCTCGGCGTACTCCTTGGACTGAGTCAGGCCAAGGGGAAGGGTGATGACCGCGGACACGATGATCAGGTTCCAACCGATAAAGGTGAACCACGCCATCTTGTCGCTCCACAGGCGCACACCGCAAGTGCGCTGCACGGAATAGAAAGCGGTTGCCATGAGCGCAGACCCGCCAAAGGCGAAGATCACGGCGTTGGTATGGACAGGGCGGAGGCGCCCAAAGGAGATGTACGGACTGTCGAAATTCAGAACCGGCCAGGCGAGCTCTGAGGCGATATAGACACCGACCAGCGCGCCCACCACCAGGTAAACGACCGCTGCGACGGTGAACCAGCGGACAACGTCAAAGTTGTACCGCTGTTCCAATGGCGCTTCCATAGTTCCTCCCCGAAGGAATTTAAGGAAATTAACGAGGGTGTGGGCCGTCCGGCCCATGGCCAGCGCGCCCCACTCTCCCTGAGCGCAACGTGTGATATGACACTGTAATCAAGGCCAAAAGTCAATATCGACGTTATGGTTACCCAGCCGTAAAGGGCATTGACGCGAATGAATCGCAACTCGGAGCTGAGGGAGGATGCACAACAGCTGCGAAGGAGCCTGCGGCCGGACCGGCTATCACAGGCTCAGGGCAAAGGGATGGGGCGGGCGCGGGACCGGGGCGCCCTGTCACTTGAAGAAGGCGTCGACGGAGAAGCCGTCCTTTTCCAGGATGTCACGCAGCCGGCGCAGGGCGTCCATCTGGATCTGGCGGACGCGCTCGCGGGTAACGCCAAGCTCGTGGGCCACCCGCTCGAGCGTCGAGTGCTCGTAGCCGTGGAGGCCGAAGCGCCGCTCGACCACCTCGCGCTGCTTGTCGTTGAGCTTGCGCAGCCAGGCCTCTAGGTTGTGCTGCAGATCTTCGTCGTGGATGCGGTCCGTGGGGTCGTCCGCAGTGTCGTCCTGCAACATGTCGACGAGGGGTTTGTCGGCGTCCTTACTGTACGGCGTATCCACGGAGGCGATGCGCTCGTTGAGCCCCAACATGCGCTTGACCTCCGCGATCGGTTTGTCGAGCAGCTGCGCCACGTCTTCGGAGGTTGGCTCGTGGTCGAGGCGTTGAGCGAGATGGCGAGCGGCCCTTAGATACGCGTTGATCTCCTTCACCACATGGATGGGCAGTCGAACCGTGCGGGTCTGGTTCATGATCGCCCGTTCGATGGTCTGACGAATCCACCAGGTCGCGTAGGTCGAGAACCGGAAGCCCCGCTCCGGATCGAACTTCTCGACGGCGCGGATCAACCCAAGGTTGCCTTCCTCGATGAGATCGAGCAAGGGCAGGCCGCGGTTGAGATAGCGTCGTGCGATCTTGACCACGAGGCGCAGGTTGCTGACGATCATGCGCTGACGAGCGCCGCTGTCCCCGCGTTGCGCCAGCCGAGCGAACTGGACCTCCTCATCCGCCGTCAGCAGCTTGGAGCTGCCAATCTCGTTGAGGTACAGGCGCGTCGCGTCGAAATCGCCATCCCCCGCGGCGAAACGGACGCTCTCTGACACCTCGCTGGAGTCATCCACGCCGACGGCAACCCGGTCCACGTCTTCACTGAGCGGCTCCGGGATCGCTTCGCTGTCGCTGAGATCCTCCGTGACCCCAATCAGCTCCTCCCCGACCTCACTGACGAGCTCAGAGCCGATCCCCGCCTCCAGCTCCAACGTGTCTTGCTCAGTGGTGGTTACCATGCACTGCGTCCTCCGCGGCGGGGGCAGATCACCTCGACTTCGGCAGGTAACCCATGGGGTCGACGGCGGTGCCATTCTTACGGATCTCGAAGTGCAGCAACCAATCCCCCCCCGCCTGCCCGACCTCAGCGACGGCTTGACCACGCTTGACGTGGTCCCCCTCGCGAACGAGGAGCCTGCGATTGAAGCCGTACGCGCTCAGGTAATTCTTGTTGTGTTTAACGATAATAAGGTTCCCATAACCCTTGAGTCCACTACCGCTGTAGACGACGTCGCCGGCCTCGGCGGCCACCACTGTGGCGCCAGGGCGCCCGCCAATACGAATCCCGGAGCGGGTGCGATCGCCTGGCGCAAAGCGGCGCTTGACCGGGCCCTTCAGCGGCCATTGCCACGCCAAACCGGAGGCGCTCGTGCGTGCACCGTCCTCGGAGTTGGCCACGGCCGGTGGCCGCACCACCGGAGCGGCCTTAACCCTGCCCGCCTGCGTCTTGCCGGCGGAGGCTCCCCCAGCCGCTGTCTTAACCTCCGGGACAGGTCCCTCGCCTCCTCCGGGGGGCAGGACGCGCAGCAGCCCGCCCGCCCTGATCTTGTAGGGTGGTTCTAGGTGGTTCCATTTGGCGAGGTTGGCGACGCTGAGTTTGAGTCGCTCCGCAACCTCGCTCAGGGTGTCACCAGACCGGACCCTGTAGTAGCCCTCGGGCACCGGCGCCTCCTCATCCCAACCCGACACGGGCGCCGGGGTGCGGGTGGCACAGCCGAAGAGCAAGCCGGCAGCGATCACGAAGACAACCGCCAGACCGGGGAGACGCGACCGCCGAGGCGCCTCCGGACCCTGCTCGGATACTCGGTCCCAGCGCCGCCGGATGACCCTATGCAAAAGGCTCATAGCCCATGCGCCTCAGCGCGACCAGATGACCACCGCCGCGATCAAGAGCAACATGACCCAACCGATGCGGTCGACATAGGCGCGCAGGGTGGCCTCCATGCGCTCGCCACCCCAGACCATCAACGCGGCGACGAGGAAGAAGCGCCCCCCCCGACCAATCAGTGACGCCGCCGTGAACGGCAGCAACGCCATGGACAAGACACCGGCGGTAATCGTGAAAATCTTGTACGGGATGGGCGAGAAGCCGGCCACGAAGACTGCCCAGACGCCCCACTCGGCAAACCAGTCCTTGGCCTGCACGAAGGCTGCTTGGTAATGCCCTCCCTCGCCGACGAGCGGCTGGATCAGGTCGAAGGCGAAGACGCCGATCGCGTAGCCGGCGAGTCCCCCGACCACGGAGGCAAGGGTGGTCAGGGCGGCAAACCACCAGGCACGGCTGGGGGCCGCGAGGCTCATGGGCGCCAGCAGCACGTCCGGCGGAATGGGAAAGAAGGACGATTCGGCGAAGCTCAAGCCGGCCAGGTACCAAGGGGCATGACGATGCCTCGACCACGACATCACGCGACGGTAGAGGGCCGAAAAGATCCGCATCAGGCGACGCCTCCTAGCAAGGGCACGAACATCACCGGCTCGAGCATCTCGTGCTCATAGCCTACGTCGGTCCGGTTCACACGCACCAGCACCTGCTGACCCTGGCGCCCAATGGGGAGCACCATGGCTCCCCCAGGCGCAAGCTGGCCAACCAGGACCCTCGGTATCCCTTCGGGCGCGGCCGTGACCAGGATGCCATCGAAGGGTGCGTACTCCGCCCAGCCAAGGTGGCCGTCCCCGTGACGCAGGCGCACGTTGCGCAGCTTGAGCAGCCGCAAACGCCGCAACGCCATCTCGTGGAGGTCGCGCACCCGCTCGACGCTATAGACCCGGCGGACCAGGGAGGCCAGCACCGCCGTCTGAAAGCCAGACCCGGTACCGATCTCGAGGACCTTGGCCCGGGGTCCCCCTTCCAGCAGCGCCTCGGTCATGCGCGCAACCGTGTAGGGCTGGGAGATGGTCTGGCCGTGCCCGATGGGCAGCGACGAGTCCTCGTAGGCGCGGCTCGCCAGGGCCTCGTCCACGAACAGATGCCGCGGCAGGCTGCGCATGGCATCCAATACCCCCTGATGGGTGATGCCGCCGTCCAGCAGGCGCTGGACCAGACGCTCCCGGGTGCGCTGGGAGGTCATCCCAATCCCCTGGTCGCAGGCACCAGACATCAACGGCATCCGCGCAGCCACTGTTCCAGAGGGGCAATGGCGCCGTGCCGCGTCAGATCCACCTGCAAGGGGGTGACCGACACCAGACCTTCCCGCACGGCGTGGAAGTCCGTCCCCGGCCCCGCATCTTGCTCCGGCCCAGCCGGGCCCACCCAGTAGATGACCCGCCCGCGGGGATCGACCGCCGCGGTCACGGGCTCCGCCTTGTGCCGATGCCCGAGGCGCGTCGCCGACAGGCCCCGCAGGGCGTCGTAGGGCAGATCCGGCACATTCACGTTGAGGATGATGCTGGGCTCGAGCGGCTCGTCCTTGAGTCGGGACACCAGGCCAGCCGCCACCCGAGCGGCCGTCTCCAGGTGCTGAGGCTGATGGGACCCGATCGAGACGGCGATGGCCGGGAGCCCCAGGAAACGCCCTTCCGTGGCCGCCGCGACGGTCCCAGAGTAAATCACGTCGTCCCCCAGGTTCGGGCCATGGTTGATCCCCGCGACCACCAGATCCGGCTCGCCGTCCAGAAGGCCTGTGATGGCGAGGTGGACGCAATCCGTCGGCGTCCCCTCCACGCGGTAGAAGTCATCAGCCAGCTGGTGGGCACGAATCGGCACATCCAGGGTCAGCGAATTGCTGGCCCCGCTGCGGTCACGCTCCGGGGCCACGACGATGACCCGCCCCAGGGCGCGCAGCGCCTCTGCAAGCGCATGCAACCCGGCCGACTGATAGCCGTCGTCGTTGCTGACCAGGATTTTCATAGGTGAGGCAGGTGCATTGGGGGAGCCGGCGGCCCGGCCGCGGTGACGCGGACGGCGCAGGCCGGCGAACCCTGGGCTGTGCTACGCCCCAATCGGGTTCCTAACCGACCCGTCAGCATCATACTGGCAAAGGGGACATCCCTGACACCCCGGAGCGCGACCCGCCACCGCGCCGAGGTTGCGGTGAGGTGGGCGGCGCGGCCAAGCGCGCGCGATGGCTGTCTCGGATGTCCGCATCCGCGGCGAGCAGCGGGGCTTGCGCCGCGGTGGCAACCAAGACGCGTCCTGGTCAGCAGGGGTTGGTCCCGAGGCTCGGCGAAGGTTCCGGGAGGCGCTTCACCTGAGCGGCAAAGGCCTCGCCGCGAGAACGACCCCGGGGCCAGGGATCCGGCGCAGCGGGTCGTGAAATGAATAAAGCCCCGCCACCCTCTGCGCCATTGGGTTCCGGGGCTTGCGCAGGTCCCACCGCCGGTTGCGGTGCCAGAGGAGCTTGATTTGTGTTGTCCGGCTCGAAGACTCTTGGTCGAGGGAAGCGCTGATTGAATGCGCTTCCCGAGCGGGCCGGGGATGGCTGCCCGTTTCGAGGGCCTTCAGCCCTTAAAACTGGACCGTCTCGCCACGCGTCACGGGACGCGAGCGGATCAAATGCCGGGAGGGCATTTGATCCGCATATCCCTAGACGCCTGTCGTCGGATTTGTGGTGCCCAGGGGCGGAATCGAACCACCGACACGGGGATTTTCAGTCCCCTGCTCTACCAACTGAGCTACCTGGGCGGGTTTTCGTCTAACAACGGGGCTGTTCGTACCGGGTGCGACGCCCAGCCAAACATCCCTTCTCGCCGCTCGCTCGGCCGCGTTCCGCCACCGGCAGAACGCTCCGCCGTCACCAGACGTCGCAATCTGGACGCGAAGCTCAGCATTAAAGCGGGGCCCCGGCCGTTCGTCAAGGCTTTGGCGGGACATAGTCCCGGGGCAGGTCCGCACCCTCGCCGAAGAAGTACTTTTCCATTTGCTCTTCTAGGAACTTACGGGCCTTCGGGTCCATGGGGCTCAACCGATTCTCGTTGATCAACATGGTCTGATGGCGGAGCCAGTCTGCCCAAGCCTGCTTCGAGACGTGCTCGTAGACGCGCTTGCCAAGCTCGCCAGGATAGGGCGGCTTGGCCAGCCCTTCGGCATCGCGGTGGAGCTTGATGCAGTGAACCAGTCTGGTCATGGCGACTCTCCGTCAAGAGGGGTGGGTGGAATGCCCCAGGCGCCGGTCTCCGCAAGGAGACGGGCGACGGGGGCGGCCAGCCCCAGGGAGCCTGGCCGATTGCGGTCGTACCAAATTCGGTCCTCGCCATCGGCTACGGACGAGGGCATGGAGGAAAGCCTGATCCCCACGGGACGAATCTCAAGCTGAAAATGGGAGAAGGAGTGGCGCCGCAGCGGAAGCATTTCAACCTCGTCTGGCACGGCCCCGAGCCGCAGGCGGCACCAACCCACCGAATCGGTACCGGGACTACACTCCGGAAGGCTCCAGAGTCCGCCCCAAACGCCGGCGGGGGGGCGGCGTTCGAGGAGAATCTCTCCTGCCGAGTTGAGCACCAGCAGCATCCAGGTCTGTCGCACGGGAAGGTCGCGCCGCGGCTTAGGCGCCGGGAAGGCACCAGTCGCCCCCGTCGCATGGGCGGTGCAGCAGTCGGCCAGGGGACAACGGTCGCAGGCCGGGCTCGGTCGGACACAGACTGTGGCCCCAAGGTCCATTATGGCCTGGTTATAGGCGGCGACTCGCTCCTGCGGGGTACAGCGATCCGCCAGATCCCAAAGCTGCCTCAGCACCTCTGGACGACCGGGCCAGCCCGGCACGGCAAAGCAGCGGGCCAGGACCCGTTTGACATTGCCATCCAAGATCGGCTGGCGCTGCCCCAGGGCGAGGGACAGGATCGCCCCTGCCGTCGAGCGGCCGATTCCGGGGAGGGCCTCAAGCTGCGCTCGATCCGTGGGCACCTGCCCCGCGTGGTCCGTCACGATGATGCCCGCGGCGCGATGGAGATTGCGCGCTCGGGCATAGTACCCGAGCCCGGACCAGTGGTGCAGGACGGCGTCAAGGGGGGCCTCGGCCAGGGCTCCAACCGAGGGGAAGCTGGCCATGAAGCGCTCGAAATAGGGAATGACCACGGCCACCTGGGTCTGCTGGAGCATGACCTCCGAGACCCAGACCCGGTAGGGGCTCGGCTGACGCTGCCAGGGGAGGTGCTTGCGCCCATGCTCATCAAACCAATGCAGAAGCAGCTCCGAGATACGCCCGGCGGTAGTGGCGACTGACATGCTTAGCGCTCCAGGAGACCGCGCAACGCCTCGCCCAGGCCCTTCACCCCGGTGCGCCGATCCAGGTCCCTCATCAGGTCCCCACCGCCCTTGTCGAGCCGGCGCCGCGCGGCCTCCCGCAGGGCCGCGGCAGCATCCACCCGCCACACCGGCGCCCTGAGGGTCCCGCTCACCGTAACGGGGATGGGAACCCCCTCCAACTCCTTGAGGCCGCGCCCTTGGGGCGGCTTCACCAGGACCGGGCGCAGGTCAAGGTCCAGGCGTCCGTCGGCCAGCGCCAGGGTCCCGCTGCCAGTGAGGCGAAACCAGGGACCGCGGGCCACCAGGTCGTCGCTGCGCAGCAGCCCCTGCGCCACCGCGGCGCTTGCGGACAGCTCCTCCAGGTCCGTCCTAGGCGCCGTGCCCGACACCGGCGCCTGCTGCCATCGGGCCGCCGCCGCGGCGCCAACGCCTTCGAGCAGGGCTCCAAAGTCGACCCCCGGCAGGGCCCCCGCCTGCACACGCAGGGACCCTCGGCCCTGCAGGGACCCCAAAAGGTCTGGAAGGTCGGCCCCGGTGGCCGCCAGCGACATTGCCAGGTCGCCGCGACCCGTCAGGCTCGCGGTGCCTGAGACATCCGCGAGCAGGGGCCCGGTCTGAAAGCCGGAGGCGGCGGTCTGCAGCTCGAGCCTTGGCACCCCGCCTCGCCCATCGATCCGTAGGACCCCGCTCAGGACCCCTCCGTAGAAGTCATCGGCCCTGTGGTCGAGGCGCAGCTCTCCTCGATCACCAAGCGCGTTGATCTCAAGCCCCCGCAGGTGCAGGCCGCCGGCACGCAGGTCGCCAGTCCTCAAGCGACCTTCTAGCCTGAGGTCCGGCAGCCAAGGTCCCCCCTTGCTGAGGACCTCGCGGGAGGCTGGTGGCCCTGGACGGCTTGCGCTTGGGCTCGGGTTTGGGCTGGGCCCAGGCACCAATGCCTGCGAGGACTGGGGCACATCTGTCTCGACCAATAGCGGTGCCGCGGTCCTCGGTGCAGACCCGTGCAATGCGTCGAGGTCCAGCCCGGTTAGGGCAAGATCGAAGCGGATGTCCCCAGTCGGCCCACCGGACGGCTGGCCGCCCATGCGCAGGCTCAGCTCGCCGGTCAGCTCCGGCGGCGCACCGAAGCCGACCGACGGCGGGACATCCAGCACTTGGGCGCGGATGGCCCGCGCGGCCACCACCCCTCCCCGGCCCAAATCGAGCTGGGCAGAGACCGAGAGTCGGGCGTCGTGGGCCTCTTCGATCCGCCCGGTCACGCTGACCGACAGGACCACCGTCTCTTCCCCGAGACGTGTGTCTGGGCCTGGGGCCAACTCCAGACACAGGTCTCGCACCCGCAGGTGCCGTCGGGTCACCTGGTCCTGCCAGGTCAGGGTGGACCCCAGTACCTCCAATCCGGCGAGGGGCAGCGCGTGGCGACTGTGCCGGGAGCTGGGCTCTAAGCCGCGCACGACATTGGGAGTTTCCGCAGCCGCAGCCGCGGACGCATGAGGGACGTCCGAGCCTTGACCGGCTACCACCGGCGGGACAGCCCCTGGCTGGCCTCCGGGCCCGCTCGCCCCGGCAGCTTCGGCGCCCGGCGACGCTCGGAAATGCCAGTTGTCACGCCCGTCGGTACCGCGCACTAGGCTGATCTGCGCGCCGGCGAGCCGCACCCGATCCACCTCCAGCCGACCCCGCAACAACGACCTGAGTCGCAGGCCGATCGCCGCCTGCTCCACCCGGAGCAAGGGGACGTCCCCAGGGTCTGGCCCAGCCGCGATGCTCGCCTCCTGGAGCAGCAGGGCCGGTCGCGGCAACAGGGCAATGCCCACGCCACCCGCGATGCTGAGCTCCAGGCCGATCTTCGTCCTGAGCTGCTCCACCAGGTCAGAGGTCAGTGCGTCGCGCGCGAGGACCAGCGTCAGGGCCAGACCGCCTGCGAGGGTCAGCGCGAGGATCGCGACAGCCAGGCGTCTCGACCGCAACGGCATGTCAGCCCCCCGGCCCCTCGGCGACGTCGATTGGTTCGGGGACCCGGGGGCTTTCCAAAACGGCTTACCGGGAGCCGCTCACAGTGGGCGGGACCGCCCACACTGCCAGCACAGCTCGAACCAGGCGTCGACCACCTCGCCGCAGGCCGGGCAGGTCCAGGGGAGCCCGGGCGCATCGCCCGCCAGGAAGTCCTGCAGCAGGGCCTGGGCCCTGGGCCCATCGCCGTCATCCACCAGGCAGACGGTGGGACAGATATCGAGAGGCAGGCCACCGGCGGCCCCGGCGAGGTAATCGCCCAGGATCACCGCCCGGATACCGTGACCGGCCAGCAGGTCGAGCAGGAATTGGGCCTCGATGCGGTCCCCGGCTTGATAGAGGCGGCGCACGGTGATGGTTTGGGGACGGGCCGGGCGCCCTAGGGCCGTGACAGACGCGGCGGGATCAATGGAGCGGGTGATGGGAATCGAACCCACGTTAGAAGCTTGGGAAGCTCCTGTTCTACCATTGAACTACACCCGCGAAGGCCGCCATCTTATCCAGGGGGTTAGGCAGGCGCAAGGGCTCAGGCATCCCCCGCATACATCCGCTCGATCGCTGCGGCGTAGCGCTTCAGCACCTCGCCACGCTTGACCTTCAGGGTCGGCGTCAACAGGCCATTGTCGACCGACCACGGCTCCAGACTCAGGGCAATGCGGCGGATCTTCGCATAGCCCGGAAACTCGCGTAGGGCCTCGCGCAAGCGCCCCAGCAGGTCCTTGTGCAGGCGGGGATCGTCAAGACTTTGGTCAAGCTCTGGGTCGAGACCGTGCTCCCGGGCGAGCCCCGGCCAGAGGTCCGCCGCCAGGACCACCAGCGCACTGAGAAAGGCCCTGCCCTCGCCCACCACCAGGACCTGCTCGAACAGCGGGTCCAGGGTGATGGCCATCTCCATGTCCGCGGGCGGGACCTTCTCTCCGTTGGAGAGGACCAGGATGTCCTTGATCCGCCCGGTGATGTAGATGTGCCCGTCGCGGATGTGCGCCTGATCGCCGCTGTGCAGCCAGCCTTCGGCGTCGATCATCTGGGCCGTCGCCGCATGGTTGTTCCAATAGCCGAGCATGACGCTCGGACCCCGAACCAGCAGCTCGTCGTCACGCCCAATGCGGACCTCCAGGCCTCGCAGCGGCACGCCGACGCTTTCCGGGTCGTTGTCCTCGAGGCGGTTGACGCTGACCACCGGGCTGGTCTCCGTCAGGCCATACCCCTGCAGCAGGGGCAGCCCCAGGCCGATGAACAGATGCGCCACCTCGCGCGGCAGCGGGGCCCCGCCGCTCACGGCGATGCGCAGGCGCCCGCCGAGCTTCTCGAGGACCGGTGCACCGACCTTGCGGCGCAGGAAGGGCCAGAGGACCAGCAGCGGGTGCCAGCCACGGCGGCCCTGCTCCCGCTCAAAGTTGAGCCAGCCGGTATGCACCGCCAGCCGGAACAGCCAGCGAACCGGCAGCGGCCGTGCCTGGACCTGGTCGTGCAGCCGCCGGTAGACTCGCTCGAAGACCCGCGGCACGGCAAACAGTACCGTCGGGCGCACCTGCTGCAGGTCCTCGCCGAGTTGGGGGATCGAGCGGGCAAAGGCCACGCAGGCCCCCGCCAGCATGGGCAGGTAGTAGCCCGCGGTGCGCTCCAGGGCATGCGACAGGGGCAGGAAGGACAGGAACAGGTCCTCCTGGTAGCACTCGACCATGGTCAAGCTGGCGTGGGCATTGCTCAGGAGATTGTGGTGGCTGAGCATGACACCCTTGGCCCGCCCCGTCGTACCCGACGTATAGACGATGGTCGCGAGGGCGTGCGGGTCAGCGTCGCGCTGCCTGAGTTCGGGTGCCTGTTGGGGCACCCAGTCGGCCGCGAGGACGACACGGCCATCCTCGGCGATCAGCCGCTGGGCCTCCCGGCCCGTTTCGACGACAACGACCCGTTTGGGGCAGGGTGAGTCGCCGAGGACGGCCCGGATGCGGCTCCAGCGATTGGCGTCCTGGACCAGCAGGACCTTGATCGCCGCGTCGCCGATGATATAAGCGGCATTGTCGGCGCGGTCGTCTGTGTACAAGGGCACCGTGACCAGGCCGAGCGAGAGGGCAGCCTGGTCGAAGGTCACCCACTCGGGGCCGTTGCGCATCAGAATGCCGACCCGGTCTCCCGTTGCCACCTGCTCGCGGGCCAGAGCGGCACGCCAGCGGGCCACCAGGGCCCCCATCTCGGCCCAGGTCCACTGGCGCCACGCCTGCGCCGCGCGATCGAAATACCGGTAGGCGATCCGCGTCGGCGAGCGGCGCACCCGATGGTAGAAGAGACCGTCCAGGGTGCGCGCCCGCTCGACGGGGATCAGGTCCTCGGACCATTGCGTCAAGGTGCTGACCTCGTGCGCGCGCCGCCGCATCAATGGGCCGGGCAGTTTAGTGTAGAATCGCGCGCCCACCAAGACGGCCCCCAACACGATCCTTAGATACCCGCACCATGCAGATCCAGGTCAATGGCAGTCCCACCGAGGTCGCCGAGCCCTGCACCCTTAGCGCCCTGCTCGAGCGCCTCGAGCTGAACGGCCGCCGCCTGGCGGTCGAGGTCAACGAGGACCTGGTGCCGCGTACCCGCTACACCGTGCATCATCTGGCGCCGGGAGACCGGGTCGAGATCATCCATGCCGTTGGTGGCGGCTAGGCGCCCCGCGGCGACGGGGCGACCATGGGCGCTGACGGCCTGGTCCCCTGATCGCGTATCCTTGGCCTTTCATCGTCGCTGTTAGAGGCCGGCCCGCCATGACCCCCGCTATGAACCAAGACCACCTCAACCAAGATCGCCTGCTCATCGCAGGCCAGGAATACAGCTCCCGGCTGCTGGTCGGGACCGGCAAATACAAAGACTTGGAACAGACCCGCCTGGCCATCGAGGCGAGCGGGGCCGAGATCGTCACCATTGCGGTGCGCCGGACCAACATCGGCCAGACCCCCAACGAGCCGAACATCCTGGACGTCCTGCCGCCGGAGCGCTACACGATCCTCCCTAACACCGCCGGCTGCTACGACGCGGCGACCGCGGTGCGCACCTGCCGCCTCGCCCGGGAGCTGCTGGACGGCCACAACCTGTGTAAGCTCGAGGTGCTGGGGGACGAGAAGACCCTGTTTCCCGACGTGGTCGCCACACTGAAGGCGGCCGAGGAGCTGATCAGGGACGGCTTCGACGTCATGGTCTACACGAATGACGACCCCATCGTCGCCAAACGCCTGGAGGAGCTCGGCTGTGTGGCGGTAATGCCGCTGGCCGCGCCCATCGGCTCGGGCCTTGGCATCCGCAACCGGCTGAACATCCGCACCATCGTGGAGAACGCCAAGGTCCCGATCCTGGTCGACGCCGGGGTGGGCACAGCCTCAGACGCGGCCGTGGCGATGGAGCTCGGCTGCGATGGGGTCCTGATGAACACCGCCATTGCGGCGGCCCAGGATCCCATCTTGATGGCGAGCGCCATGCGTAAGGCCATCGAGGCTGGCCGCGAGGCCTACCGGGCCGGACGAATGCCCGCCAAGCGGTTCGCCTCGGCCTCCTCCCCCCTGGACGGGCTCTTCTTCTAGCGGCCTTGACCACGAGGGTGCAAGGTCAAGAGGCCCGAGAAGAAGAGCGCGGCGAGGGCCAACCGCCCCAGGCGGACAGCGGCGCGCGGGCCGGCGGTCCGCACCCTGGCCTCCAGGAGGACCGCCACCGTCCCATCCGCAGCTTCGTCCTGCGCGAGGGCCGCCTGACCGCCGCCCAGGCCAGGGCCTTCACCGAGCTGTGGCCGCGCCTTGGGGTCGATTGGACTCCGGGGACCGTGCTCGACCCCCATGCCCTCTTCGCCCCAGGACCTGAGGACCACCGTCCCATCTATCTCGAGATCGGCTTCGGTAACGGCGACACCCTGGTCCAGATGGCCGAGGCCCACCCGGCGCGCGGCTACCTCGGCGTCGAGGTTCACCGGCCGGGGATCGGGCACCTGCTGCTGGAGCTGGAGCGCCGCAAGCTCAGCAATGTCCGGGTCCTGCGTCAGGATGCGGCGCAGTTGCTGGCCGAGGGCCTGCCAGCCGCCAGCTTGGCGGGCGTCTACCTGTTCTTCCCCGACCCCTGGCCCAAGCAGCGCCACCACAAGAGGCGCATCCTCACCGCAGGATTGGTGGCACACCTGGCCCGCGTGATCCGTCCCGGCGGGGTCTTCCACGCCGCCACGGACTGGCCCCCCTACGCCGAGCAGATGCGGAATGTGCTGAGCCAGGCGCGCGAAAGCTTCGCCAATAGCGACCCGCTGGGCGGCTACTGCGCCCGCCCCGAGGACCGCCCGGTGACCAAGTTCGAGCGGCGCGGGCAGCGTCTGGGCCATCCCGTCCACGACCTGATCTTTCGCAGACTCGGAAACCGACGCTGATGGCCGGATTGCGCCTGCAGGGCGTCGCCCCTCACGGCCTGGAGGCCCTGGACCTGGCGATCGCCGCGGGCGAGCGCGTCTTCCTCTCTGGGCCCTCCGGCTCCGGCAAGACCCTGCTGCTGCGGGCGATTGCGGACCTCGACCCGAACCCCGGCGAGGTCTGGCTGGATGGTGTCCGGCGCTCGGCGCTTCCGGCCCCGGAGTGGCGTCGGCGCGTCGCCTTGCTCCCCGCGGAGTCCCATTGGTGGGCGGACCGGGTGGGCGATCACTTCCCGGCCGGCGCTAACGTGCCCCTGGCGGAGCTGGGATTGGCTCCCGAGGCGCTCGATTGGACCGTCGCGCGTCTGTCCACCGGGGAGCGCCAGCGGCTGGCCCTGGCCAGGGTGCTGGCCAGGGCACCCCAGGCCCTGCTCCTCGACGAGGCCACCGCCAACCTCGACCCGAGCAACCGGGAGCGGGTCGAGCGGCTGGTCGAGGTCTACCGGCAGGAGCACGATGCCGCCGTCCTCTGGGTCAGCCATGACCCGGAGCAGCGCTATAGCCTGAGTGAGGGCTCCGGCGGGGCGCCGGCCGGCCGCCGCCTGGTCATCCAGAACCGCCGCCTAGTCCCAGAGCCATGAGCCTGATCCTGCTGAGCCCCTTCGACCTGGCCCTGGCCGCCGGCCTGGTCCTGCTGCTGGCGCTCCTGTCCTGGCGGCTGCACCTCGGCGTGGAGCGGCGCGTCCTGGTCGCCGCGGCCCGCAGCGCCGTGCAGCTCAGCCTCATCGGCTATGTCCTGCATGCCCTGTTCGCCACCACCCACCCTGGCCTGATCGGGCTCATGGCCCTGGTCATGCTCTCGGTGGCCGGCTGGGAGGCCATGTCGCGCCAAAAACGCCGCTACCGGGGACCCTGGGGCTACGGGATTGGGACCCTGTCCATGTTCCTGTCGTCCTTCAGCGTCCTGATCCTAGCGCTGACGGTGATCATCGGCGTTGAGCCTTGGTACCAGCCGCAATACCTGATCCCGCTCCTTGGCATGTTGCTCGGCAACACCATGAGCGGTGTCGCACTCGCCATGGACAACCTGACCCGCCACGCCTGGGAGTCCCGCGGGCGCATCGAGGCGCGCCTGATGCTCGGGGAAACCTGGGACACGGCGATTGCGGAGATCCGGCGCGACTCCCCGCGCGCCGGCCTGATCCCCATCGTCAACGCCATGGCGACCGCCGGCCTGGTGAGCCTGCCAGGCATGATGACCGGACAGATCCTGGCCGGCAGCCCCCCCATCGAGGCCGCCAAGTACCAACTGCTGGTGATGTTCCTGATCTCGGGGGGGACAGGGCTCGGCAGCACCGCCGCGGTGTGGCTCGGCTCGCGGCGGCTGTTCGACGAGCGCCACCGCCTGCGCCTGGACCGGCTGCAAGCACCCGACGGGACGGCATGATGCAGGAGGCCGGCGAACCCTGCGGGCCTGTGCGGGCCGGGCGGCGCACCTAGCCCGAGCGCAGCCCCTGCCCCACTGCAAGGGCCTGATCGAGCAGGATCAGGGCCTCCTCCAGGGTCCTGCGCACCTCCTCGGTGAGGCGCGACAGCACCGGGTCGGCCTGCTCGGCCAATTCAGATCCCCCGCCGCCGGCAACCCCGGCGGGGGATCCCGGCTCCCGCAGCAGCTCCTCGGAGAGGCCGAGCAGGCCAAGGTCGGTGGCGGTGAGGTGCTTGAGATGGATACCGCGGGTCATGGCGTCGACGCGTGGGCGATGGGCGGCAAGGACCCCAGTATAAGCGAGGTAGGCCTTTGCCAAGAAAGGTTGCTTTGCCCCACCGCAGGCGACCGGCCGGCCGTCCCTCGAGCGGGGCTACACGAGCCTCTGGGCCGTCGGTCGTCGCGGTCACGCCTGGCCATGGTCCTCAGAACTTGATCGTCACCCCAGCGTAGAAGGTCCGCCCCGGCCCAGGTACCGGCGTGCCCCATTGGGGATAGTTGCCGGTCGGAGGAATGGTCATGGTCGTCCCCTGGCCCACATAGGCCCCACCAAGGGGGTGGTTGTAGAACCGGTCGAAGACGTTCTCGATGCCCACCTCGACGCTCCAGCTCTTGCGCTCATAGCGGCTGCGCAGGTGCATCAGGCCATAGCCAGCCGTCTGCATCTCGTTGCGCACTGCCGAGACGTCCTCTTTTCCGGCAACGAACTCGCCCTCTAGGGTGTTGCGCCAGGGGCCCATGTCCTGGACGAGGGACAGCTTGGCGTTCAGCGGCATGATGTTATAGAGATTGTCCCCAGTGTCGTCGTTCTCGCCCCTGGAATAGCTCGCCAACCCCTTTGCGGTGAAATCCCCAAAGCCTGTCCCACGGGCCAGGACATAGTAGGTCGAGAGATCCACGCCATAGAGGTAGGCCGCCTGGTTGAAGTACTTAAGCACCGTAAAGTCGTCGACCACGGGCACCACGCGCGGAGCGTTCGTAGCCGAGTCCCATTGGACCGCATCGATGTAGTCCCACACGTAGGTGTAATAGGGTGTCAGCTTGAGACCCCATTGCTCCTTGTTGGGATCATGCCAGTCGGCGGTCAGGCTCAGGGTTGCCGCCTTCTCGGGCTTCAGGTCGAGATTTCCCACATAGCCGTTGCCGTCGCCCACGAAGTTGTTCATGAAGGCGGCCATCTGCCAGGTCGACCAGGTGTAGCGCTCGTAGAGGTTGGGAGAGCGGGTCTTGTACGCAAGCCCCATCTCGTAGGCCTGGATTGGGGATGGGGTGAAGCGGCCGATCCAGGACAGGTCCAAGTTCAGGTCCGTGATGCTGTGGTCCTGAGAATTGAACAATGCGGCGTCCCGAGTCTGATTGCCCATGCCGCCCACGCCTGTGGTCGGGAAGTAATCCAGGTTGTAGCCATGCACCAGCCCGGCGTCCATGTCGACGGCCTCCAGGCGCAGGCCGAGGATGTGCTCCCACTGCTCCTTGCGGATCTCCCACTCGCCAAAGACGGCGTAGCGGTCGCGCTGTCCGTCGTTGATGTTCCAGAAGGTGTAGGGCCACATGCCGGCGCCTGAGGGCGACCACCAGTCATCCAGACGATAGTTCTGGTATTCGGCCCCAAAACGCAGCAAATTCCCCTTGGCGAGCGGGACCTCGGCGCTGACCGTGAGGCCTAGGTTCTTACCATCCGTATCCATCGGCATGCCGGCGGCACAACCGACCATCTTGCCGTTGACCATGCGCGTCCCGGAGATGGGGTAGCAGGGCGACCCATTCACCGCTGCGTCCCCGCCGGAGCCGCTGGGCGGCTGGCCAGGGCCGTACCAGTAGCGCTTGTCGTCGCCGAAATCCATCACATGCTGGGTGTGCTCGTAATAGGCCCGCGCCTTGAGGGTGCCCCAGGCCTGTTTTCCCGTATAGCCCAGGTTGAACTGGTCGCTCTGGTTCTCCGTCATATCCATCCTCTGGTTGGCATAGTTCTCATAGGGGATGTACTGACGGCTATAGGTGAAGTCCACCAGGTTAGACTCGTTCTTCCAACCGACCTGGAAGGACTGGTTGCTGGCCTGGTAGGCCGTGGAGCCCACCTCGTCGAGATCCAGGGTGTGCCCGATCCGACCGGTAAAGGTGTAGTCCTTGAAGTCCCCGCCCGCCTTGTAATTGTCGGACTGGGCGTAGGAGCCCGTGTAGGTCAGACTCAGGCTGTCGGTGGCATAGGTCCCGGAGAGATTCCCGCCCCAGGCATTGCCGTTACTGCGGTAGAAGGCGCCGATCTGGCCCGTCGCCAGGTGCTCACCCGAATTGGCGAAGACGGGCGCCGCGGACTCCACCACGATGCTGCCGCCGATGCTGTCCCCACCGACGCTCACGGGCGTGACACCCGCGTAGACCTGCACCTTCTCGACCGCCGTCGGGTCGATGTAGGACAGGGGCGAGTTCATGTGATTGGGACAGGAGGCCACCAGGTCCACCCCGTCGACCTTGGTCCGCAGGCGGTCATCCGCCAGGCCCCGAATGACCGGCAGACTGGACACCCCGCCGGCGCCATAGGCGTTGACCCCAGGTAGGTCCGTGAGCAGGCTCGCGGTGTCGCTGGTGCGGGCGCGCTTGGGCGCGATCTGCTCGGGCTTGAGGATATAGGTGCCACCGTCGAGCGGGAGCTCTCGCGGCGCCGTGACCAGCACCTCCTCCAGGGTGGAGACGTCTTCGGCCAAGGCGCCACCCGCCCCGAGGACCCCTAGGACCGCCAAGAAAACCCGCTGCCTGACCATGCTGAGATCTCCGCGACTGTTGCAAAAATGAGGACAGGCGAGGAGGTTAACGGGCGAGGGCAAGCCGCTGGAGGAATCTGGGCTTTGCCTGACCGGGATCAGAACCTGGTGAGGGATATGCCACAGGGCGCTTGCGATTTCGCCTAGATGCCATGACCGGCACCCTCGCCCTGGGGTTCGCCCCCGGTTGGCCAGACGCTATCTGTTGCCTGAGCGCCGCGTATCTCGCCTGCAACAAAGGGCCTTGTTGGGAGGCACTGCGGTCGCTGAACGCCAGGGTGCGACCGGCCAGCGGCCCGGCCGGGCCGGGCCACCGCCCAGGGGTCCTCAGCCGCCCATCCGTGCGGCCAGCGGTTGCGCGATCAGCCGCCGCACCCAGCCCAGGAGGTCGTCGACCAGGGTGAAGACGACCGGGATGACCAGCAGGCTCAGGACGGTGGAGGTGATGAGTCCGCCGATCACCGCGATGGCCATGGGGGAGCGGAAGCTTGGGTCGGCCCCCAGGCCCAAGGCCACGGGGAGCATGCCCGCCGCCATGGCAATGGTGGTCATGAGGATGGGCCTGGCGCGCTTGTGGCAAGCGTCGAGCAGGGCCTCCAACCGCGCCATGCCGCGCTTGCGTCGGGCGACGACGGCGTATTCCACCAGCAGGATGGAATTCTTGGTGACGATGCCCATCAGCATCAGCAGTCCGATGATCGAGGGCATGGAGAAGCTGTTGCCCGTGATCAGCAGGGCAATGAAGGCCCCGCCCAGGGACAGGGGCAGGGCGGCGAGGATGGTGACGGGCTGCAGGAAATCGTGGAACAAAAGGACCAGGACGACATAGATGAACAGGACGCCGATGAGCATGGCCGTGCCGAAGGAGTCGAACAGCTCGGCCATGCGCTGGGCATCCCCCTGCTGGACGCGATGCACTGCCGGCGGAAGATGGGCGAGCGACGGCAGGGCATCGGCCTCGGCCATGACCTTTCCGATCAGGCGCTCGCCGAGCTCCACGTCGATGTTGACGTTGCGCTGGCGGTCCACGCGGTTGATCTGGGCCGGGCCGCTGCCCAGGGTCAGGCTGGCCACCGCGGACAGGGGGACCGGCCCTGCCTTGCCTGGGACGCGCAGTTGGGCGATGGCCTCCAGGTCCTCGCGCAGGGCCCGGTCCAGGCGCACGCGGATGGGGATCTGGCGCTGGGGCAGGTTGAGCTTGGGGAGATTCACGGCGAAGTCCCCGGAGGTCGCCACCCGCACCGCCCCCGCAAGCCCAGCGGTCGTGACACCCAGGTCCGCCGCGCGCGCAAAGTCCGGGCGGATCTGGATCTCCGGGCGTTGCAGGCTGGCCCCGGAGGTGACGTTGCCGATGCCCGGCAGACCGCGCAGGTCTCGCTCCACGGCCCGCGCCGCGGCCTGCAGGGCGACGGGGTCTTCGCTCGCGAGGGAAACCTGAAGCTTCTCCCCGGGCGCTCCGCTGCCGATGGACACCCGTGCCCCGGGTAGGGCCTGGAGGCGCTCGCGAATCTCCGCCTCCACACCCGCCTGGGTCCGGGAGCGCTGGCTGCGGTGGACGAGCTTGATGGTGAGCGTGGCCAGGCGCACGTCCTTGCCGCCCCCCTCCCCCAAGGGGCCCCGGGCGGCACTCCTGCCCGCTGCGGTGAAGATCCCGGTGATTTCAGCCACAGGTTTGACGAGGGCACGGGCCTGCGCCGCCGCGCGAATCGTATCGTCCAGGGCACTCCCCGGGGGCAGCTCCAGCTTGACGATGACCAGACCGAGGTCGGCGGCGGGGACGAAGCCCTTGGGCAGCAGGGGGACCAGGGTCAGGGAACCGACGACGAACAGGGTGGCGGCGACCACCGTGGTCTTGCGGTGGCTCAGACACCAGCGCGCCGCCGCCAGGTAGGTGCCCATGATGGCGCCGTCGGTATTGGGCTCAGGGTGGGCCTTGAGGAGATAGGCCGCCATCATGGGTGTCAGCAGCCGCGCCACTAAGAGGGAGGCGAGCACTGCCACCGCCGCCGTGATCCCGAACTGCACGAAGAACTTGCCTGGGACCCCGCCCATGAAGGCGGTGGGCAGGAAGACCGCCACCAGGGTGAAGGTCGTGGCGATGACCGCGAGCCCGATCTCATCCGCCGCCTCCATGGCCGCCTGCACGGGGGGCTTACCCATGCGCAGGTGGCGGACGATGTTCTCGATCTCGACGATGGCGTCGTCCACCAGGATCCCCACCACCAGGGCCATGGCGAGCAGGGTGAGGATATTCAGGCTGAACCCGAACCACAGCATGAAGGCAAAGGTCGGGATGATGGACAGGGGCAGGGCCACCGCCGCCACCAGGGTGGCGCGCCAGTCTCTCAGGAACCACCAGACCACCAGAATGGCGAGGATGGCGCCCTCGTAGAGCAGCTCCATGGACCCGGAATAGTTGTCCGCCACCGAGTCCACGGTGTTGAATGCCTCGCGGATCTGCACCTCGGGATGGACCGCGGCGAGCCGAGCCACCTCCGCCGCCACATGCTCCGCCACGGCGACCTCGCTGGCCCCCTTGATGCGAGTCACCTCGAAGGCCACCACCGGGGTCTCCCCGAGCACGGCAAAGGCGCTGCGCTCGGCCACGCCGTCGCTGACATGGCCCAGGTCCTTGAGGCGCACGCGGCGCCCGTCCGCCAGGGGGATGTCCAGGTCCGCAAGCCCGGCCACGCTGTCCACCGCCCCGAGGCTGCGCACCGACTGCACGGCCCCGCCGATGTCCCCGCGCCCGCCGGAGGCGTCCTGCTGCACCCGCTTGAGCTGGGCGGAGATATCGCCGGCGGTGACCCCCAGGGCCTGCATGCGGGCACTGTCCAGGTCGACGTGAACCTCCCGGTCCACGCCCCCCACACGCGCCACCTTACCCACCCCTGGCACGGCGAGCAGGGCCTTGGAGATGTCGTTGTCCACGAACCAGGACAAGGCCTCCTCGTCCATGCGCTCGGAGGCGACCGTATAGGTGACGATGGACCCGCCGGAGGTGGTGACCTTGGAGACCACCGGGTCGGTGAGGTCCTGGGGCAGGTCGGCACGAACCGAGTCGACGGCGTTGCGGACCTCGTTCAGGGCCACCTCAGCGTCCTTGCCGATGTCGAACTCGATCTGGACGGTCACAGAGCCGTCCGTCAAGGTCGTGCGGATGTGCTCGATGCCGCCCAGGGATGCGACCTTGTCTTCGATCTTGCGGGCCACCTCGGTCTCGAGCTGCGCCGGGTCGGCGCCCTCCAGGGCAGCGGAGACGATCACCGTGGGCAGCTCGATGTCCGGGAAATTCTGAATCCCCAGGCCCCGGAAGCCCATCAGGCCAATGATGGTCAGCAGCGCAAAGAGCAGGATCGCCGGGACCGGGTGCCGGATCGACCAGGCGGAGACGTTCATGTGTGATCAACCCCGGCAGGACGCCGGGTCGATCCTCCCTCCTCCCCCGCGGCGGGAGGGGGGCCGGGGGGGGTGAGGGTCTCAGACGCTGATCCAGCTCCGGCAGGATGCCGGGTCGACCCTCCCCCCTCCCCCCCCGAGGGAGGGGCGATCGGGACCTCGACCCGCACCAGATCCCCGTCATTCAGGAAGGCCCCGCCGCGCTCCACCACCCGGGCACCGGGGTCCAGTCCGCTCAGGATCTCGACGCGACCTGCCGCACGCCGCCCGGTCTCGACCTTGACCTGGGCGACCCGGTCACCTGGCCCCAGGACATCGACGTAACTGTTGCCGTCGCGCAGCACCACCGCCGACTCTGGCAGGCTCAGGGCACGGCGCTCGCCGAGCCGAATCAGGCCGCGGGCGAACATGCCCGGCCGTGCGGGGCTGTCCCGGCTCAGGTCCACATAGACCAGGGCATAGCGGGTATTGGCATCCAGGGTCGGGGCGGCGGCACGCACCGTCCCGGTCACGGTCTCCCCACCGGGCAGGTACAGCTCCGCCGCCTGGCCTGGGCGGACCTGGGCGAGCTGCTCGGCGGTGACCTCGGCCCGCCACTCGGTGCGCCCCTGGCGCACCAGGCGGAACAACTCGGTGCCCGTCTGCACCACCATCCCCAGGGTGGCAGTGCGGGCGGACACGACCCCGTCGTCCACCGCCAGGATGCGGGTCTGAGCCTGGCGGATACGCTGCATCGCCAGCGCCGCCTCGGCCGCGGCCAGGTTGGCCTTGGCGGCCTCCTCTGCGATCAAGTACTGGGTGCTCTGCTGTTCTGACATGGCCCCGCGGTCTTTCACGGTGCGCGCCCGGTCGGCGTTGGCACGGGCCTCCGCCAGACTGGCGCGGACCTGAGCCACTTTGGCCTCCTGCTGCGCCAGCTCCGCCGCGACCGTCTCCTGGGCCAGGCGTGCCAGCTCCTGGCCGCGCACGACCCGGTCGCCGACGTCCACCGCCAGCTCGACCACCCGCAGGCCCCCGGTCTCGGCGGCGATCACCGCCTCCTGCCAGGCATAGAGGCCGCCCGCGGCCTCGATGACCCGCGGCCAATCGGCCGCGACGGGGCTGGTGAGGGTCACCGCCAGGGCCGGGCGCGGGGCAGCCGTGGCGGTTGCATCCTCGGCCCCCGCGGGGCGCAGCAAGGCGAAGGCACCCAGGCCGGCGGCCAGGGCCAGCGCGATCAGGGCGGCCAAGACCCGACCGCTCATGGGGCCACCCCCATGGCGCTCTGGACCTGATCGGGTGGCGCATCCGGAGCAGGGGGCAGGCCGATACAGCGACAGATGATGTCGGTGATGGTGCGGGTCAGGATGTCCACGCGCTCGGGTGTGTAGCCCTCCCAGCCCAACTGGCGCCATAGCACCGGACGGGAGAAGACCAGACTGCCGACCTGGCCATAGAGGATGTTGGCGCAGAGGCGGGCCCCAGGGTCCTCGGCCGCCAGTCCCCAGGCGGCCGCCACCAGGCGGGTCATCATCGCCAGCAGCGGCTCGGCGCGGCGGCGGTAGATGAGGTCGAACAGCTCCCCCGGCAGGGCCAGCTCGCGGGCCAGCAGCACGCTGAACCAGTGGGCCTGCTCAAAGGTTGCGATGCGCCCCGCCGTGCCCGCGGCGAGGATCTGCGCTGCCGCCGCCAGCAGGACGCGGTCGCCCCCAGCGCGCCCGAGCAGGGTCGCCACATTGTCCATCTGCTCGGTGAAGCGGCCCTGGTCCTCATCCAACACCGTTTCGAAGATCGTGCGGTAGAGGCCCTGCTTGCTCCCGAAGTGGTAGTTGACCGCCGCGACATTGACCCCGGCCGCCACGCTGATGTCGCGCACCGAGACCCCTTTGAAGCCGTGCTCGGCAAACAGACGCAGGGACGTGTCGAGGATGCGCCGGCGGGTCTCGGCCGGCCGTGTGTCGGAGTTGCGCTGGACAAGGGGCATGGGGTCGGACCTGGACAACGGCTGCGGCTTGCGGGCGGCCATTCTAACCAAATGCTTGCCATAATCAAACAATCGTTTCACACGAGAGGTCGTCCGGGGTTCCGTTCTGCCCGTGGAACCTCGCTGGCTGGGCTTGGGCTCGCCGCGCGCTCGCAGGCAGCAGACGGACCAGCCACTGAGCCATCGGGACCGCGTGGGCGCAGGACCCTTCGGCGCCCACCCAGGGCGGTCGCTTGGCCGGGGGCCGAGTTTGTGGGGGGCTCGGGTGAGCCGGGGGAGGATCAGGCCTGCGCGAGGCGCCGGACCGTCTCGGGGTCCGGCTCGCCGCCGTAGTACTTGGCCAGGGCTTGGTTGAAGGGCCCCGGATCCGCTGCCACGGCGGCGAACAGACTGAGGCAGGAGCGGAGCTTGAGGACGTCCGGGTAGCCGAAGATCTGCTCTGCCGTGCGTCCCTTGACCGCCAGGACCAGCCGCACGCACTCCTCCAGGCGAGGACCCAGGACGGGGTGGGCCAGGTAGGCCTGCGCCTCGTCCCGGCCAGAGATGCCATAGTGCCGGGCGGTCGGGCTCCAGCCGAGACCGCGGAGCTGGGGGAAGACGTACCACATCCAATGGCTCGCCTTCCGCCCGGCCTTCAGCTCCCGGATGACCTGCGCATACACCGGCGCTTGGGCATCGAGAAATCTGGCCAGGTCATGAGGGTCAGTCATCCCCGGCCGCCCCCAGCCATGTCAAGGGCAGCCCGCTCGCCTGACACGGGTGACTCATCTGGGGACCCATCAGGGCACCAGAACATTGTGGAACTGCCACGGGTCCTCGGCGTCGACATCCTCTGGAAACAGAATGTTGCGGCCCTGGAGCGGCGTCCAATCGCTGTAGACCCCCACCATGTCGCCCAGATAGGGACGGGCGACCTCCAAGACCTCACGAAAGTCCATCGCCTCCGGATCGATGATCCCGGCCTTGGGGTGATTCATGGCCCAGACCACGCCGGCGAGCACCCCGGCGGTGGTCTGGAGGCTGGTCGCATTGTTGTGAGGTGCCAGGGCCATGGCCTGGGCGTTGGTCAGCCGGGACCCGTACCAATAGGCCCCCCGCGCATGGCCCATCAGCAGGACCCCTAGCTCATCCATGCCGGCGTCGATGTCCTGCGCCTTGAGCTGGCGCGCCCGAGGCTGCAGCCGCCAGCCTCGGCCGGCCAGCTCGTGCAGCGACAGCACCGCGTCGTTGCAGGGGTGGTAGGCATAATGCACGGTCGGGCGGTAAACGACCTGATCGCCCTCGCGTACCGTCAGGTAGTCCGCAATGGAGATGGACTCCCCATGGGTGACCAGGAATCCTAGGTAGGGCCCTTCCAGTGGCGTCCAGCTGCGCACACGGGTGCCCGCACCGGGCCGCTCCATCCAGATGGCGGACCCGCAGCCGAAGCGATGACGGCGGGCTCCGGCCGGCCAGTGGCGCTCGTGGCTCCCCCAGCCCAGCTCGGCGGGCTGGCAACCCTCACCGACAAAGCCCTCCACGGACCAGGTGTTGACAAACTCGTCCTTCTCCTTATGCGTGAGGGATGTCTGGGTGTCACGCTCCGCGACATGGATGGCACGGATACCCAGCCTGCGGGCCAGCGCCGCCCAATCCTCCCGACCGTCCGGGGCCGCGACCCCGCCGAGCAGATCCTCCCCCAGATTGAGCAGGGCCTGCTTGACGAAGTGCGAGACCAGCCCGGGGTTCACCCCATGGGTCAGCACCGCCGTGGGCGCGTCCGCCCCCCCGCCGCGCAGCGCCAGCGCCGCCTCCCGCAGGGCATAGTTGGTGCGCAGGGCTGGTGAGACGGAGGTGTCGTAGTAGCCGCCGGCCCAGGGCTCGATGCAGGCGTCGAGGTAGATGACCCCATGCTCCTGGCACCAGGCGATGAGATCGACACTCCCCACGTTGATGGACACGTTGAGCAGGAAATCGCCGGGCCCAAGGTTGGCCTGGAGCAGCTCGCGGTAATTCTCGGGCGTGACCGCAACATCCTGGTATGGCACGCGAAAGCTGGCCGCGATTCGGGCGTCCTCGACGCCGGGGCTGAGGATGCGGATCTGCTCCGGTGCCATCTCGATGTGCCGCAGCAGCAAGGGCAACACGCCCTGGCCGACACAGCCAAAGCCGATCATCAGCAGGCGCCGGTGCCAGGCGGCGAACGTCCTGGGGAGAGATTGAGTCATCGCTTGAATGCCCTCGCTGGTGCAGAACCCCCGAAAGAGTTGGATTGAGTCATGGCAGCTCCCTGCCCCGCGCCCTTGAACGCCCGGGAATTTTGCATTTTGGCGATTGGGACCGGCGGTGCAAGGGGCGGGGGCCACGGAGGGGCGAGGGGGACCCCCGCGGCCCCCGCACGATCACAAGGATGCGATCAGCCCAGTGCGGCGGGCCCGGGTCGGGCAGCGCCACGGCCCTGCGGCGCTACAGGGCACGGAGCAGGACAAGGCGCCGGGCTGGGGCTGGCGCCCCAAGGGGTCGCGGAGACCCCACTTCGAGTCACACGAGCGAGAGCCGCGCTGAAGGCTCCGGGTCTTGCCCTGGCTCAAGGTTACGCGGCAGGACGGCGCCGGCCTTGGTGGAAGAGGCATCTCGCAACGATGCCCGGATCGAGGACCGCGACTGCCGCTTTCGGCCGATCAGGAGCTTGACGGGCGGGACGCCCGCCCCCCGAATCGCTCAGTTGTTTCTGACATAGCCCTTATGCCCGCTGCGCGCCGTCGGGCAAGACGATATTCAACTCCAGGATCTCATGCTGATCGTCCTGCTCGTAGTTGACCGACACGGCGTTCATGTCCACGTCCACGTACTTGCGGATGACCTCGAGAATCTCCCGCTGGAGCTTCGGCAGGTACGGCGGACGGTGGCGCTCGGCACGATCGTGGGCGACCAGGATCTGTAGTCGCTCCTTGGCGACGGAGGCGCTACCCTTGCTGGGCCGCGCGGATCGGAAAAAGTCCAGCAGGCCCATGTGTCACCCCCCGAATAGACGGCTGAAGAAACCCTTCTTCGGAATTTCGAGAAAACGATGGGGCACGGACTCGCCAAGGTAGCGAGCGACCGTGTCCCCGTAGGCCTGACCGGCGTCGCTGTCCTTGTCGAGGATGACCGGTACACCGGCGTTCGAGGCCCCCAGGACCGCCTTCGACTCGGGAATGACCCCTACGAGCTCCAGGGACAGGATCTCCTGAACGTCGTCGACGCTGAGCATCTCCCCGCGCGCGACCCGCTCCGGAGAATAGCGCGTCAGGAGTAGAAACTCCCGGATCGGCTCAGAGTTGGTCTCGGCGCGCCGCGACTTGCTGGAGAGGATGCCCAGCATGCGGTCGGAATCGCGCACGGAGGACACCTCGGGGTTGGTCACGACGATGGCGTCATCCGCATAGTACATGGCCATGGTGGCGCCATGCTCGATACCCGCCGGGGAGTCGCACACGATGTAATCGCAGGTCTGGGAAAGCTCCTCGAGCACCGCGCCCACCCCTTCCTTGGTCAATGCCTCCTTGTCGCGCGTCTGGGAGGCCGGTAGTACATACAGATTGTCGCAGCGCTTGTCGCGGATGAGGGCCTGGTTGAGATTGGCCTCGCGGTTGATGACGTTGACGAAGTCATAGACGACGCGCCGCTCGCACCCCATGATCAGGTCGAGGTTGCGCAGCCCCACATCGAAGTCGATGACAGTGGTGCGATGCCCGCGCAGGGCCAGACCCATGGCCAGGGCGGCACTCGTCGTGGTCTTGCCGACCCCACCCTTGCCAGACGTGATTACGATGATTCTCGCCAAGTTAAACCCTCCTTCGGGGCTATAGTCCTTCGATTTCCAGTGATGCGTGTGGTGGTGCGGCTGGGGTCCCGATCAGGGGGCCGGCGCGCGGCCGCCCCTCGTTGCCGGCCGCCTCTTCCCCCCGATCGGGCCGCCGGCCCAGGCGCGGCGTCTGCGCGCCGCTGCCCCGCTCGCCCGACGCTGAGGCACACCGCGCCCTGTCCTTGCGGCACTCGGGTGGCTTCGATACCTGTCCCCGCGGCCTGCGACCATGCGCAGACCTCGGCCCCTAGGGAAACGCTGATCAAATGCCCTCCCGGCATTTGATCCGCTCGCGTCCCGCGACGCGCGGGTCGCTCCCGTTTCAAGGGCTTAAAGCCCTCGAAACGGGCGGGCCATCCCTGGCCCGCACGGGAAGCGCAATACATCAGCGCTTCCCTAGATCTTCTCGATGCGCAGGACCTTTTGATCCAGAAAGATCTGTACGGGAAATCCCTTGAGCTCGTTCGGGATGTTCTCACTGACCCGATAGTGACCAGCCACTGAAACCAATTCCGCCTGAAGGTCCTGGCAGAAGATGCGCGCGTCCGTATCCCCCTTCATCCCGGCCAGGGCGCGGCCCCTGAGGGGACCGTAGACATGCACGTTACCGTCCGCCATCAGCTCGGCCCCGGCACTGACGGGAGCGACCACGGACAGGTCCCCCCCAGCGGCATAGATGCGCTGCCCAGAGCGCACCGGGCGGGTGATCAGGGTAAAGGCGCTCCCCCCGGCGGGCCCGGCCTCCGGCTCCGCGGGACCAGCCTTTGCCTTGCCGGCCGCGGGCCCGCCCATGCGGCGCACCAGGGCGTCGCCCAGGATCGCAAGCTCCATGGCCTCAGCGGCGGTGTGCTGGGCCGGACTCCCGCCGCGAACACCAAACGGAATCATCCCGTAGCCCCGCAGCAGCCCAACCAGGAGCGGGAACTGCACTTCACCGGCCTCGTCCGGTAGGCCGGTGAGGTCGATGACCACCGGCGTGTTGCGAAAGAAGTCCGGCGCCTGCTCGACCTTGGCGCCGATCTGCGCGGCGACCTGGTCCATGTCCACACCCAGCAGCCGGATGACCGGGAGGGTGAAACCCGCCGCCTTGAGCTCGAAGGCTGCGGCGGCTGGGGATTGTTGTGCAGTGGCGGTCATGCGCTGGATAACAGGGGCTGAGTAGGCGTGGAGGAGCGGCCCGCCGCATCTGGCACCGGGCCTGGGTCGACAGCGGCCAATGCTAACCGCTGCACGGTCCGCATCATAGTGGGGCGCAGGCCCCCTCAGCCCGGCGGCCAGCGCATGGGGCGCCCACCAAGCAAGTGCAGGTGCAGGTGAAAGACCGTCTGCCCCCCGGCCGCATTGCAGTTGATGACCACCCGATAGCCGTCTTCGGCGATCCCAACCTGCTTGGCCACCCGGGCGGCGCCCAGCAGCAGCCTTCCCGCAAGCTCGGCATCACTCGCCTCCAGCTGGTTGAGCGTGGGGATGGGCTTGCGCGGGATGATCAGGATGTGCGTCGGGGCCTGGGGGCTGAGGTCCCGGAAGGCCACCAGGTCGTCGTCCTGGTACACGATATCCGCGGGGATCTCGCCCGCTGCAATCCGGCCGAAGATGGTGTCGGACACGATGCGCTCCCTCTGGGCTGGTTCAGGTATTGGATGTGCGGAAGGATCAAATCGGCTGGCGGCCAGCGAAGGCATGGGCCAGGGTACCGCCGTCCACGTGTTCGAGCTCACCGCCCAAAGGGACGCCGTGGGCGATCCGGGTTACCCGGACCTGATGCCGCGCCGCCTGCTCCGCGATGTAGTTGGAGGTCGCAATCCCCTCGACGGTCGCGCTGACGGCCAGGATGACCTCCGCGATCCCACCCTCCCTCAGCCGCGCCTCAAGTACGTCCAGCCCGAGCTGGGCGGGCCCGATGCCGTCCAGGGGGGACAAACGCCCGCCGAGAACGAAGTAGAGCCCGCGGTACCCGGTGGCCTGCTCGATGGCGACGATCTCCGAAGGGTTCTCCACCACGCACAGGAGGCTCGTATCGCGGCTCGGATTGGCACACAGGGCGCAGAGCTCCCGCTCGCTGAGCGTGCGGCAGCGCGCGCAGCGGTTGATCCGCTCCATGGCCTCGCCAAGCGCCTCGGCCAGGCGCCGCCCGCCCTCGCGGTCATGGTCCAGCAGGTGGAATGCCATGCGCTGGGCCGATTTCGGGCCCACTCCTGGCAGACACCGCAGGGCGTCGATCAGCTGGTTGAGCAGGGAGCGCTCGGACATGGCGCAAGGCTCAGAAGGGCAGCTTGAAACCGGGTGGCAAGGGCAGTCCGGCGGTCAGCCCTGCCATGCTGGACTGGGCCCGCTCGGCGACGCGCTGCACGGCGGCGTTGACGGCAGCAGCCACCAGGTCTTCCAGCATCTCGCGGTCGTCGCCCATCAGCGCGGGATCGATGGCGACCCGCTTGACCTCGTGCCGACCATTCATGGTGACCTTGACCATGCCGCCCCCCGACTCGCCAACCACCTCTTCCTGGGCGAGACGCTCCTGGGCGCGCTGCAGCTCCTCTTGCATCTTCTGCGCCTGTTTCAGGATGTTACCGAGTCCGCCTTTCACGTGCGCTACCTCTGGTTGGGTTGATCTCTACAGACGCCTCGTCCGCTGCGCACCGGGCCGCAGCAGCCCGAGCCCGGGGCGCCAAGTGCCCGGGCCTCAGTCGTCCGGCCGGATACTGCCGGGGACCCATTGGGCATCAAAGCGCTCTTGCAGCCGCAGGGCCACCGGGTCGCTCTGCAGCTGCGCCTCGGCCTCGGCCTGGCGCTGCGCCTCCTGCCGCACCCGGCGCCGGGCTGGGGTCTCCTGCTGAGGCTTGGCCACGCGAATCTCCAGGGTCAGCGCCCGACCCAGGGCCTCGGCCAGGGACCCGCGCAGGCGCTCCACCGCCGAGGGAACCTGCATGTGCTCCCCCGCGGGGTCGAGGTTGAGGCACAGCCTGCTGCCGTCCCAAGAGGCGAACGCGCAATTGGCCGCCAGCTCCGCGGCTGCGGCGCGCAGCCCCAGGCTGGCCACCAAAGGGTGCCAGTCGTCCGGGCCTTCCAGCCTAAGTCCGCCGCTGGATGGCCGCGCCGCGGCGGCCGAGACCTGAGCGCCGGCTGGCGCGGGGCTCGGGGTAGAACTGGGCGCCGAACTGGGCGCCGAACTGGGCGCCGAACTGGGCGCCGAACTGGGCGCCGAGCTGGGCGCCGAGCTGGGCCGGTCGGCTCCAGCCGACGCGGGCGGCGCATCGGCGACCCCCATCCCATTCACCCCGGCCGACCCTGCCCCAGGCGACGGCTGCCCGGCGGGATACTGGTCAGGGTAGGGACTGCCCAGTCGACGGGGTGCCGACGGCCCCGGGGGCTGGCCTGCCCTCGGGGGTCCAGAGGTCCGCCCCGGCCCTCCTGTCCCTTGGGCATCGGAACCCTGATCGGTCCGGACATCCGTGCGGCCGGTCGCTCGGGCCTCTGGCCCTGCCTCGCGCCATGCCTTGGACCCCGCTGTGGACCCCAGGCGGGGCCCAACTTCAGGTCCTGTGGCGGGCCGGAATGCCAGGGCACGCAGCAGCACCATCTCCAGACCGGTCCGGGGATCCGGGGCCAGGGGCAGATCCTGCTGCCCGAGCAGGGCCACCTGATAGAAGAGCTGAACGTCCTCGGGTGCCAGGCGCCCGGCCAGGTCCAGAATCCGCCCGTGGTCCGGATCGTCCGCGGCCAGGGTTCCCGGGACCTGCTGGTAGAGGGCGATGCGGTGGAGCAAGGCCAGCAGCTCCCGCAGCACCTCACCGAGGTCCGGGGCGAGATCGTGGATGCGTGCGACCTCGCGGAGGACCCGCGCCCCGTCGCCCGCGGCCAGGGCCTCCGCAAGGTCCAGGGTCAGCCCGCGACCCACGCCGCCGAGCATCGCCTCGACCTCGTCCGCGCAAACCCGCCCCGCGCCGAAGGCGATGGCCTGATCGAGCAGGCTCAGGCCGTCGCGCATGCTGCCATCGGCCGCCCGCGCGAGCAAGGCCAGGGCCTGTGCCTCCCAGGGAATGCCCTCAGCATCGAGGATGCGGCCGAGCTGGCCCTGGATCTCGCTTGGGCCGAGGCGCTTGAGGGTGAACTGCAGGCAGCGCGACAGGACCGTGACCGGGACCTTTTGGGGGTCTGTGGTCGCGAGCAGGAACTTGACGTGGGGCGGCGGCTCCTCCAGGGTCTTGAGCAAGGCATTGAAGCTCGGCACCGAGAGCATGTGCACCTCGTCGATGAGGTACACCTTGTAGCGGCCGCTGATCGGGGCGAAGGGGACGTTGTCCATCAGCTCGCGGGTCTGATCGACCTTGGAGCGCGAGGCGGCGTCCACCTCCAGCAGGTCCACAAACCGTCCCTCGTCCACAGCGCGGCAGGCGGCGCAGACCCCGCAGGGCGTCGAGCTGACCCCCTGCTCGCAGTTCAAGGCCTTCGACAGCAGGCGTGCCAGGGTCGTCTTGCCCACCCCGCGGGTGCCCGTGAACAGGTAGGCGTGGTGGAGCTGGCCGCGGTCGAGGGCATTGGTCAGTGCCCGCACCACATGCCCTTGGCCGACCATGTCCGCAAAGGACCTCGGGCGCCACTTGCGGGCCAGTACCTGGTAGGACATCGTTTGGGCGGTCGCGCGGGGTGGGATTTCCAGCAGCGGAGTTTACCCGATGGGCCACCCGAGACATATCCCGGGGACCCGCGGTGAGGCGGCGCGGCTCGGGCATGGGCTCACCGGCGAGAAGAGGGAGGCGGCCACGCCAGCCACACCCCGGCACACACATCCACCGCTACGGCTGCTCCCTTCCGGGCCTGACCGGGTTCACGGCTTCGCGTTGCGGGGGGACCGGCGCGGACCACCATAGACAAGGTCCCGGGGCAGCCCGAGACCGCCGGGACGGTAGCAAAGACGCCGGGCGAACACAAGCCGCGGCCCAGCGCCAAGCGCTACCCGCACCTCGACGGCGGCCGGTGCCGGCAAAGGTTGTTCGCGGCAGTCCTTTCCAATCCAGAAATGACCCTGAAGGAGGGGGGTGAGGGCCAAGGTCAGGGTCAGGCAGCGGATTGTTGGGCTTGGTTGATGGAACGGAACAGTGTGGCCCGGGCCTCGTTGAGGCGACGGGCGGCCTCATTGTCGCTGATGGCATCGGCCAGCGCATCGAGGTTCTCGAAGGTGACGCCGGGCTTGAGGTACTGAGCGGCCTCGGGGAGGGACTTGAGCTTCTCGTCGGGCGTGGTCATGGTCTGGTAGCGGTAACGCTTGCGTAGCCGTCCCTTGGCATCGACCTCCTCGGTGGGGAAGAAGCAGGGTCGGTGGACGTTGAGGTAGGGAGACAGGACCCCTTGGGCGAAGTCGTTGACCTGTTGGGCAAAGCGACCCGGGATGTGGCTGTAGCCGAGGGGCCAAGCGGATGACCGAGCCGTTCTTGCTCTCGGCCAGGGCGTTTTCGTTGGTGCGGCGCGCGCGACTTGGGTAGAGCTCGGCGTGGAGCTTTTCCAACAGGGCGGCGACCCGTGCGTTGATGTACTCCGAGCCGTTGTCGCTGTGGAAGCCGAGGAGGGCGAAGGGGAAGG
>Ga0272446_1000880_pt1 | contig 45669 bp, 42 predicted proteins | sample YNPCB0061_FD_194587 | JGI IMG/M metagenome (GOLD analysis project Ga0272446, IMG submission 194587) | Hot spring microbial mat communities from Yellowstone National Park, WY, United States - YNP-CB-006-1 | ecosystem: Environmental > Aquatic > Thermal springs > Hot (42-90C) > Sediment | place...
GTCAGCGCCATCATGCCCGAGGCGATCGCCGACAGCGCCGACAGCGTGGCGGACGGCGAGATGCCGAGCCCGAGCGTGAGCCCGTAGGCGTACTCGATGCGCGGGATCACGAGCGCGGCCGTGATGCCGGCAACCATGTACGCCAGGGGCAGAAGCCACTTCGGCATCGGCATCCTCCCGCTTCCGCGCGCATCGGCGCTGGGCGCAGTGTCGACGATCGGGAGCAGGCCGGGGAGGGGGCATCGGAGGCGCGGCGGCCGCGTTAACCCTTCCGTGCGGAGCATGGCGCAGCCTGCGTGGCGACCATGAGGGTGCTGCTCATCCACCGGCAGGGGCCGGGCCAGTTCGTCCATCTCGCCCGGGCGCTCGCGGCCGACGATCCCGCCTCGGTCGTGATGATCGCGGGCCGGGCGGTCGCCGACGCGCCCTGCCGGATGGTGGCGGCGCCGCCCGCGCGCGCGCCTGGCGCGGCCACGCACCCCTATCTCCTGCCCTCGGAGGCCGCCGTCCTGGCCGGCCAGGCGACGGCCCGCGCCGTGCTGGGCCTGGCGCGGGAAGGCTGGCGGCCGGACGTGGTTCTCGTCCACCCTGGCTGGGGCGATGCGCTGTTCCTGCCGGAGGTCATGCCGGGGGCGCCGATGGTCGCCTACGCCGAATACTACCACCGGACGGACGGAACCGAGATCGGCTGGGACGACCATCTCTCGCTCGATGCCGAGGCGCGCTGCGCGCTCGGGCTGCGCAACGCGCCGCTCCTGCTTGCGCTCGAGGCCGCCGCCGCGGCGATCGCGCCGACGCGCTGGCAGAGGGACCTCCATCCAAGACCGTTCCGTGATCGCATCGTCGTCATCCATGAGGGGGTGGATGTCGAGGTGGTCCGCCCCGATGCGCAGGCGCGGCTCGTCCTGCCGTGCGGCACCGTCCTCACGGCCGCCGACGAGGTGGTGAGCTACGTCGCGCGCGACCTCGAGCCGGTGCGCGGCTTCCCGTGGCTGATGCGGGCCCTGCCGCACCTGCTCGAGCGGCGGCCCGGGGCACGCGTCGTCATCTGCGGCGGCGACGGCGTCAGCTACGGGCGCCGGCCCGGCCGGGCGGCCACCTGGCGCGAGGCGATGCTCGCCGAGACGGGGCCGCTGCCCGGCCGCGTGCACTTCGTCGGCACGCTTGCCTATCGCGACTATCTCGCGCTCCTGCAGGTGTCGCGCCTGCACCTGCACCCATCCGCCCCGTTCGTGCTCTCCTGGTCGCTGACGGAGGCGATGGCGGCCGGGGCGGCGGTGCTTGCCGCCGACACCGCGCCGCTGCGCGAGGTCATCCGCGACGGCGTCAACGGCTTCCTCGACGAGCCGCGCGACCCTGCCGGCTTCGCGAGGCGCGCGGGCGACCTGCTCGGGCGGCACCAGGCGCTCGGCGCCGTCCGCCGTGCCGCGCGCAGGACGATCTCGCTCCGCTTCAGGCGCGAGGCGGCGCTTCTCCGTCAGCGCGCGCTTCTCGAGCGCGTGGCGGCGGGGTGGCGGGCGCCGGCGCCGCCAGGAGCCGATCCGACTCCTGGGCCGCAAGCGCGGCCGCGAGCCGCGGCAGCGCGCGCGTCCAGTCAGGCGGGGTGAGGCCGAGCGTCTGCAGGAGCAGTCCGCAATCGAGCCTGGAATCGGCCGGGCGCCGTGCCGGCGTCGGATAGGCGTCGGTGCGGATCGCCGTCACCGCCGGCCGGGCGTGGGGGGGGAACACCGCGGTGACCGCTGCGGCGGCGATGTCGTGCCAGGTCGCCGCCGGCGCTCCGGCGGCGTGGACGATCCGAGGCACCGCTTCCCGATCGGCGAGCCGGCGTGCGATCGCGAGCACGAGCTGCGCGAGCCCGGGTGCGGGCGTGGGAGAGCCCAGCTGGTCGGACACGAACCGCAGCCTGTGCCCGGAGAGGGCGAGCCGAAGCACCGTGCGGACGAAGTTCGGCCGGTCGAGCCCGAACAGCCAGGCGGTGCGCAGGACGAGCGCGCGCTCGTGGCGCGCCAGCACGAGGTCCTCCCCGGCCGCCTTGGAGGCTCCATAGGCGTTCTGCGGGTTGCGCGCGTCGTCCTCGCGATAGGGCGCTCCCCTGCGGCCGTCGAACACGTAGTCGGTCGAGACATGCAGGAGCGGCAGGCCGAGCGCGGCGCAGGCCGCGGCCGCGTTCCCGGCCCCGTCGCGGTTCACCGCGAAGCAGGCCTGCGGCTCGCTCTCGGCGCGGTCGACCGCCGTGTAGGCGGCGGCGTTGACCACCACGTCCGCCCGCGTCGAGACGAGGGCGGCGCGCAGCGAGGCGGCATCCGTCACGTCCGCCTCGGCGCGGCCGAGGGCGATCACGGCGGGGCCGCCGGCGCGGGCGAGCGCGGCGCCGAGCTGCCCCGCGCCGCCGAGCACGACGATGCGCGGGCTAGCGGGCATGGTCGGCGACGGTCTCCGCCTGGCGTGCGCCGGGCGCTGCCATCGCGAACCAGGGAAGGAGCGCGGCGAAGGGGGGAAGCGCACGATCCTTTGCCGAAACGATCGCGCGCGAGCGATCGACCGGCCAGTCGATGCCGAGGGCGGGGTCGTCCCAGGCGATGCCGCGGTCATGCGTCGGCTCGTAGTGGCGCGAGGCCTTGTAGACCACCTCGGTATCCGGCTGGAGCGTGCAGAACCCGTGGGCGAAGCCCTCGGGGATGAACAGCATGTTCCACTCGGCCGCGCTCAGCGTCGCCGCCACGTGCCGGCCGAAGGTGGGCGAGCCGACGCGGAGATCGACAGCGACGTCCAGCACCGCCCCGCGCACCACGCGCACGAGCTTGGCCTGCGCATGCGGCGGGATCTGGAAGTGCAGGCCGCGCACCGTTCCGGCGGCGGCAGAGAGCGAGTGGTTGTCCTGGACGAAGACGGTGGCGATGCCGGCGGCGGCGAGGCTGCGCGCGCTGTAGGTCTCGGAGAGGAAGCCGCGCTCGTCGAGGTGGCGGCGCATCCTGATCAGCTTCACGTCCGGGATCAGCGTCTCGATGACGTCCATGGAACGATCCTCCTCGCGCGATCGGCCGATGGCGGACAAGGTGGTAAACCGCGCTTACCGGAGCGTTAACCGGCGGCATGCACCGTCATGCCATGCCGGTCGCGCTCGTCCTCGTGATGCTTCTCGCCGCCGTCCCCGCTTCCGCATCGCCGCCCGCGCTCGCGGTGAGCGTGGCGGGCGAGCCGGTGGTGGTGTTCTCGCGCTCCCGCGACCGCTGCGGCCGGTTCGACACGCCGGATGCGCCGGCCCGCGCCGTCCGCACCGCGGGCGGCGAGGTCGTGCTGTTCGCCGCGCATTTCGACAACCGCGCGCTGCGCGGCCCCTCCCTGCTCGACCTCCGCCCCGACTGCGCGATCACCTTCGAGGGTGCGGAGGACCCTGACCCGGCGCGGTTCAGCGATCGGTCATGGATCGCCTCGCTGTGGACCGAGGACGGCACGACCATCCACGCCATCGTCCACAACGAGCACCAGGGCCACCGCCACGACGGCCAGTGCCCGACCCGCCGCTACCGCGACTGCTGGTTCAACGCGCTGACCGCCGCCGTCTCGGTCGATGCCGCGCGGCGGTTCCGCCCGGCCGGGCAGCCCCCCTCGCTCGTCGCCTCTCTGCCCTACACGGCGGAGGCGATGCGCGGCCGCCCGGCGGGATACCACAACCCGACCGGCATCGTCGCCCATCAGGGCGCCCTCCACATGCTTGCCTTCGCGTCGGCGCGCGGGGCGCAGCTTCACGGGAACTGCCTCCTGCGGACGACCGACATCGCCGATCCCTCGGCCTGGCGCGCGTGGGACGGGGAGGGATTCGTCGTCCGCTTCGCCAACCCCTACGCGGACGGCGATGCCGCCTCGGCCGATCCGTCCCGGCATGTCTGCGCTCCGGTCGGCGCCGGCGGGCTGCAATGGCCGGTCACGGGGCTGGTGCGGCACGCGCCCTCGGGGCTCTTCGTCGCGGTGATGCTCGGCGCGCCGCATCGCCCCGACCACGCCGAACCTGCGCCGGGCATCTACATCGCCACGAGCGCCGATCTCGTCTCCTGGTCGCGCCCCGCGCTCGTCATGCCAGCGGTCGGCCATGCGCGCTGGCGCTGCGGCGAGGACAGGCCGGTGGCCTATCCCGCCCTGCTCGATCCGGACAGCGACGATCGCTCCTTCTCGACCGTGGGCGACACGGCGCAGCTCTTCATGACGCGGTTCAACGTTCCCGCCTGCCGCATCGACGGCGACCGCGACCTCATCCGCATCCCGGTTGCGATCGCACGCCGCGGCGCTCCGTCTCCATGACGATCTCGCGACGGCGGCAGCGCGTTAAGCGCTCGTTCACCCCTGTCACCGATGGTGCGACGCATCGTTGGCGGGGACAGACGACCGGCGCAGGCGGCTAAGGCCCGGGGCACCCGCGGCGGCACTGCAGACGCAGCAAGGAGAGGCTCTCAATGGCGACCATCCCGGGTTCCACCTTCGATGACTTCCTCACGGGCACCAACAAGGCCGACTTCGTCGACGGCGGCGCCGGCGACGACGTGATCTTCGGCCTCGGCGGTGACGACGAGATCTACGGCGGCGGCGGCGACGACTACATCGACGGCGGCGCCGGCGACGACATGCTGTTCGGCGGCGCCGGCAGCGACGCGATCTTCGGCGGCGCCGGCGACGACTACATCGACGGCGGTGCCGGCAACGACGTGCTCGACGGCGGCAATGGCAACGACACGATCTTCGGCGGTGCCGGCGACGACGTCATCTTCGGCGGCAACGGCAACGACACGCTGGCCGGCGGCGACGGCAACGACCGCCTCTCTGGCGGCAACGGCAAGGACACGCTGATCGGCGGCTCGGGCGACGACGTGCTCGACGGCGGCAACGGCAACGACACGCTGATCGGCGGCTCGGGCAACGACACACTGATCGGCGGCGCCGGCAACGACACGCTGATCGGCGGCTCCGGCAACGACATCTTCGTGTTCACCTCGGGCGGCGGCAAGGACGTGGTGATGGACTTCTCCGCCGGCGACATCCTGCACATCCAGAAGAACATCAACGGCATGCCGGTGAACGCGCCGTCGGACCTCGTCAACTTCGTCCACTCGGTCGGCGGCAACGCGGTGATCGACCTCGGCAACGGCGACAGCGTCACGCTGGTCGGGGTCAAGGCCGAGGACGTCAAGGCGAACCCCAACGGCTACATCGTGATCATCTGATCGTGGCGCGGGCCGTGCCGCGCGGCACGGCCCGCTCCTTCGGGAGCGGCCATGCTGAACAGACTTCCCGATGCCCAGGCGGCCTCCCTGCGCGGCGCCTGGATCGCCTCCGACCTCGCCATCGTCGCCTGGAACGCCGCGATCTGGCCGGGTGCGTTCCGGCCGCGCATCGGCCGCGCGAGGCTCACGCCGCCGCTCCTGAGCATCCGCCTTCCCGGGTGCGATGACCGCGTCGGGCTGCTGCGGCTCCGCCGTGTCCGAGGCGGCGGCGAGCTCTCGCTCGGCGACACCGCACCCGCGCTTCCGGTCGAGGCATTCGAGGAGGACGCGTCGGCGCTGCTGTCGTCGATGCCACCGCCGGCGCGCGCGAGGCTGCTGACGCTGCTGCTCGATGCCGGGCTCGGCCTGTTCCGGATCGCACCCGACCGGCGGTTCCTCGCGCTCGCCGATGCGCTCGCGAAGGATGCGGCGGTGGATGCCGAGGCGGCCGTGCCGGTCGCGGCCGGTCCGTTCGGCCTCCGGCTGCTGCAGGCCGAGGCGCCGGCGCCCCAGCCCGGGGCGTTGTTCGTCGTCGGCGCCCGCCGCGCGGCGCGGATCGCGGTGGCCGGCCGCGGCCCGCTGTTCGCGCTCGTCGAGGCGGCTGCCGCGGACGAGGTGCTCTGCGGCGGCGGCGAGCAGCCGTGGCTCCGCCGCATCTCGGCTCCCGAGGGGGAGCTCCCGCACCTGGTCGACGTGCTTGCCGCGGGCGGCGCGGCCGCCTCGGCGCTCGCGACGCTGCTGCCCGACGTGCTCGGCGCCCGGGCGTCGGAGAGCCGCGAGGCGGCCGAGCTCCTGCGCGTCGCCGCCCTGCTCGCCCCGTCCCGGCCGCGCACGCGTGCCGACCTCGCGCGTCCGGTCACCGCCACGCTCGAGCTCGCGCTCGCCGATCCGGAGGGCGGGCTGTTCCTGCGCGGCTGGCTGCGCGACCCGCATGCCCTGGTCGAGGGGCTCTCGCTCGCCGTCGGCGGCACGACCATCCCGATCGACCAGGACCGCGTCGGGCGCTTTCCCCGCCGCGACCTCGGCGAGCGGTTCAGACGCGCGACCCACGCGCCGGGAGAGAGCGCCGAGGGCTTCGTCATCCATCTTCCGGCCGCGCCGCGTGGCGTCGGCCAGCCGGAGCTCCTGCTTCGCCTGTCAGGCGGCGGCGCGCTTCGTCTCACGCCCGGCGTGAGAACCCTCTCGGCAGCATCGGCGCGCGATGCCGTGCTCGCCTCGGTCCGGCCCGAGCACGCACGCCCCGCCATCCTCGATGGCTGCCTCGGCCCTGCGGCCGCACGCTTCCACCGCGCCCATCTCGCGGGAGCGAGGGCGCCGGACGTGGTGCGCCTCGGGGCGCAGCCGGGGCGCCCGCAGGCCTCCGTCCTCGTGCCGCTCTACCGCAACCTGTCGTTCCTGCGCGCGCAGGTGGCCGCCTTCGCGGCCGACCCCGACTGGCGGGACGTCGAGACGATCTTCGTGCTCGACAGCCCCGAGCAGGCGGCCGAGGCGGAGCACCTGCTCCGCGGCCTGCATCTGATGCACGGGCTTGCGGTGACGCTCGCGGTGCTGCCGCGCAACCTCGGCTACGCGGCGGCGAACAACGTCGGCGCCGGGCTCGCGACCGCGCCGCTCCTGCTGCTGCTCAACAGCGACGTCATCCCCGACCGGCCAGGATGGCTCGACAAGCTCGCCGCCGCGGCGCGCCGGTCCGGGGTGGCCGGGCCGAAGCTCCTGTTCGACGACGGATCGATCCAGCATGCCGGCCTCACCTTCGCCCGCGACATCGACGGGCTCTGGTACAACCGCCACTTCTTCAAGGGCATGCCGCGTCACCACGCCGGGGCCTCGCGGCCGCGCGTCGTCCCCGCCGTCACCGGCGCGGCGCTGATGGTCCGCCGCGCGCTCTTCGAGGCGGTCGAGGGCCTGACGGAGGACTACGTCGTCGGCGACTACGAGGACAGCGACCTCTGCCTGAAGCTCCGCCAGGCCGGAGCCTCCGTCGCCTACGTGCCATCGGCCGAGCTGTGGCACTTCGAGCGCCGCTCGATCGGGCTGCACGCGGGCTACGCCGGCGGCCTCGCGTCGCTCTACAACCGCCGCCTCCATCACCGGAGGTGGGCCGGCGAGATCGCCGCCTTGACGGCACGGCTCGACCGCAAGCGGCGGAGCGTCCGGTGAGCGCGCGGCACGACGAGGCCGGCCTCGACGCGGTTGCCGCGAGCCTCGCGCGCAACCGCTTCATGCCGGCCCCGCCGCCCGAGCTCATGCTCTGCGGCGACGGCGACTTCCGGGCGATCGGGGCGGAGTTCCTCCTGCACTTCGTCCGCCGCGGCGGCCTCGTGCCGGCGGACCGGGTGCTCGACATCGGCTGCGGCGTCGGGCGGATGGCGCTGCCCCTGACCCAGTATCTCGATACCGGAACATATCACGGCATCGACGTGATCGCCCCGGCCATCGCCTGGTGCGGGGCCACGATCACGCCCGCCTATCCGGCCTTCACCTTCGCCCATCTCGACGTGGCCCACCCGCTCTACAATCCCGGCGGCGCGATGGCGGCGGAGGGCGTCGTGCTTCCGGTGGCCGACGCCTCGGCCGACTTCGTGGTGCTGGTCTCGGTGCTGACGCATCTCGACGAGCCGGCGGTCGGCCGCTACGCGCGCGAGATCAAGCGTGTGCTCGCGCCCGGCGGCCGCTGCTTCGCCACCGCCTTCCTGCTGAACCGCCCCTCGCGCGACGGCATCGCGCGCGGCGCCGCGCGGCCAGCCTTCCCCGACCTGCCGGAGGCGAAGGTCCTCCACGCCGATCCGGAGGCGCCGCTCGCTGCGGTCGCGTTCGACGAGGACCTCCTGCTCGCCCGCTTCCTCGAGGCCGGGCTCAGACGCAGGCGCCCGGCCGCCTACGGCGCATGGAGCGGGCGGGAGCACGGCGTCTCGTTCCAGGACATCTGCGTCTTCGAGCACGGGTGAGCGGGATGAAGGTCCTTTTCCTCTGTCACGGCCACCCGGCCCTGCAGACCGGCGGCACCGAGATCGCCGCGCTCGCGCTGTTCCGCGCCGTGCGCGCAGCCGGCGCCGAGGGCATGTTCGTCGCGGGCGTGAGCGGCCTGCACCGGCCGGCGAGCCCGGGCACGCCGTTCCAGGCCGCCGGAGACGCGCCCGACGAGGTGCTGATCCGCACCGAGGCGTTCGACCGCTTCTTCCTCTCGCAGACCGACCTGCACGGCATCGGCCTCGAGCTCGGAAGGCTGCTCGAGGAGCTGCGCCCCGATGTGGTGCACATCCATCATCCGCTGCTGATCGGCGTCGAGGCGATCCACTTGGTCCGTCGCCTCCTGCCCGAGGCGCGGATCGTGATGACGCTGCACGACTACTACGCGATCTGCGCGCATGAGGGGCTGATGCGCACCACCGACGGGCGGCTGTGCAACGGCGCCTCCGTCGATGCCTGCCGCCGCTGCCTGCCCGACCGCAGCGCGACCGACTTCCGGCTCCGCGAGCTGCACATCCGGGCCATGTACCGCCTCGTCGACCACTTCGTCGCGCCGAGCCGATTCCTCGCCGACCGCCATGTCGCCTGGGGCCTCCCGGCCGCCGCGATCTCGGTGCTGCCGAACGGGCTGCCGCCGGCCGAGCCGGCGCCGCACCGCACGGGTGCTGCGCGCCGGGACCGCTTCGCCTTCTTCGGCCACATCAACGCGTTCAAGGGAGCGACGGTGGCGCTCGCCGCCTCCGCCGAGCTCTCGCGGGAGGGTGTCGCGCACCGGCTCTCGCTCCATGGCGGCAACGATTTCCAGACCCCGGAGTTCCTCGCCCGCGTCGACGCCCTGCTCGCGGCGGCGCCGGACGCCCGCTATCACGGCCGCTACGACCGTGCCGCGCTGGGGTCGCTGATCGCCGCGGCCGACTGGGTGGTGATGCCGTCGGTGTGGTGGGAGAACGCGCCGCTCGTCATCCAGGAGGCCTTCCAGCATCGCCGACCGGTGATCGCCTCGGCGATCGGCGGCATGGCCGAGATGGTGCGTGACGGCATCGACGGGCTGCTCGTTCCGCCCGACGACCCCGTGGCGCTCGCCGCCGCGATGCGGCGCGCCGCAGAGGAGACGGCGCTGTGGCGCAAGCTGGTGCGCGCGATCCGCGAGCCCGTCACCGTCGCGTCAGCCGCGGAGGCGCATCTCGCGCTGTATCGCCGGCTCTTTGCCCAGCGGCCGTCCTTGCCTGCACGGAGGGCCGCGTGAGCCAGGTCGTCGCGCTCGCGGAACGCACGCGCCACCCCGGCCAGGGCGCGATCACCGCCGCAGCCGCGCTCGGCAGGGGGGCCGCCCTCGTCCTCGGATGGCATCGCGACAGGCTGCCGCGCCGCGGCATCGCCGCCGCGGGGGAGGGCGCCTCGCGCGGCCCCTTCCGCCTCACCGCCTGGGCGCATGAGGAGGCTGGGCTCTGCTGGTTCCTTGCTGCCGTGCAGCTTCAGGGTCCGCTGCCCGAGGCCGCGGCCACGCTGATGCTGCACGCGCCCGGCATGCCCGACAGGCCGCTCGGTGCCTGGCCGTCTGAGCTCGAGGGGGCGCGCGAGCTGACCGACCAGCTCGCCGCGCGGTGCCGCGCCCGCCCGGGCGACGTGGCGCTGTTCATCGCCGAGCTGGTCGAGCAGGCACCGCGTGGCGCGGTGCTTCGCAGCGTGCTGCGCCGGTTCCTCGCCATCGCCTCGACGGAGGACGGCGCGGTCGAGATCATCGGGCGGCACGGCACGACGCTCCTGCTCCAGGGCTGGGGAAGCCGCGAGGCCGACGTCCAGGCCGTCTTCGCGGACGGCCCCGCGGTGCGCGCGCCGGTGACGGTCGCGACCTTCGCGCGCGCCGACATCAGGCCGCCGGCGACCGGGCTCCTGGAGGCGCTCGCGCTTCCCGCGCCGTGGGACGCGGGCGCCCCCGCTGTGGTCCATCTCGCCGCGAACGGCCGGCTCCTGCGCCGACCCGTGGTCGCCTCGCCGCAGGTGCTCGGCGCGCCCGAGACGGCGGGCCACCTCGCCGCCATGCTTCCCCGCCTGGAGGCGGAGCCCGCCGCCCTCGCGCTCCTGGGCCGGGCGGCACGGCCTCCCTACGAGGGGGTCGAGACGGTCTCGCGCGCGCGATCCCCGCTCGCCGCCGCGCTCGATCTCGTCGCGCTCCTGCCGGGCGTCGGCGCCTATGTCGCCGGCTGGCTGGTCGATCCTTCGGCCAGCGTCACAAGCGTGTCGCTCGCGACGACGGGCGGCTTCTCGGCCCGGCTCGACGACGTGTGGTCGCGCATCGCGCGGCCGGACGTGGCGGCGGGCCTCGCCTCCGACCGGCGCTTCGCCTCCCTCACGGGCGACCTGCACGGCTTCGCGGCCTTCGTCGCCGGCGCGACGCCGGAGGATGCCGAGGGGCTGCATGTCGCGCTCGAGCTCGACGGCGGCGTCGCCTACCTGCCCGCGCAGGCGAGCAGCGGAACCCCCCGCGCCCTGCTCGCGCGCATCGCCGCCTCGATCGACCTGCACAAGCCGACGGGGCTCGCCGCCGTCGAGGCGCAGCTCTCGCCGCTGCTGTCCGCAGCGACGGCGATCGACGCGCTGCCAGGCTTCGCGCTCGTTCGCTCGCCGCAACAGGCGCGGACGGCGCTGCTGCTGCCCCTGCCGGAGCCGGCCGCTCCCTCGGCGGCCCTGCTCTCCCCGTTCCTGCACGACCCGCCGGCCGGGCCGGAGGAGGCGCTCGTCCTCGTTCTCGGGCCGGCCTGGCGCGGCGCGCCGATGGCCGATCTCCTCGCGGTCCTCGATCTCTACGGGCTCGTCGCCGGGGTGGCCGTCGCCGACACCCCGCCCAGCATCGCCGAGGCGTGGGAGATCGGCGCGCGCGCCACCGCGAGCCCGCTGCTGCACTGCCTGCCCGCCGCGGGCCACCAGGCCCAACCGGGCTGGCGACGCGCCCTTGCTGCCGCTCTCGCGTCGGACGGCGAGGCGGCCGTGGCGATGCCGACGCTGCTCTACGAGGACGGCTCCGTGCGCAGCACGGGCTTCGACGGGCTCGTCGCCGAACAGGGCCCGCCATACGTCCGGCTCCGGCGGCCCTTCGCCGGCATGCCCGGCTCGGCCGTGCGGGCTCCGGGCTGCCTCCGCCGCGGCGGGCTGCTCGCGGGCGCGCTGATGACGCGCGAGGCACACAGGCGAGGCGGCGGCTTCTGCCGCTTCGGCCTGCGGACGCAGGCGCAGGAGGCGGGCTTCTTCCTCCGCCTCGGCGATGCGGGCGGCACCTGCCGCTGGGTCAGCGAGGTCGCGCTCGTGGCTCCCGAGGCGCGCGAGCAGGCAGGGCCAGGGGCCGAGGCGATCCGTCTCGCGGAGGGCCACGCGCTGCGTGGCCTCTGGTGCAGCCCGGGGAGATGAGACCGATGCGCGTGCTGATCGTTTCGCACGGACACCCGGCCTTCTCGATCGGCGGCGCCGAGGTGGCGTCGCACGCCCTGTTCCGCGGCCTCGACGCGCTGCCGGGCGTCGAGGCGCACTACCTCGCGCGCACCCATTCCCCCGTCTCCCGCCACGAGGAGACGCCGCTGATGAGCCTGCGGCAGGGCCCGCGCGAGACCTTCGTGCATCTCGACGGCTACGATCACCGCTGGATCTCCTCGCGCGCCATCGCCGACCTCGCCGGCCCCGTGGCCGACTGGCTCGGCGACCTCGCGCCCGACGTCGTGCACTTCCATCATTTGATCGGCTTCGGCGCGGAGATGCTCGCGCTGGTGCGCCGCGTGCTGCCGAAGGCGGCGATCGTGGTCACGTTCCACGAATACCTCTCGATCTGCCTCAACCACGGCCAGATGGTGAAGACCGGCCGCCACCGCCTCTGCTCGCGAGCGAGCCCGGCCGAGTGCGCCGCCTGCTTCCCCGACTGGACTCCCGAGGCCATCCACCTCCGCGAGCGGTTCCTGAAGGACCACCTGCTGCTCGCCGACGCCTACGTGTCGCCCTCGCGGTTCCTGGCCGAGCGGCACGTCGCCTGGGGGCTGCCCGCGGACCGGTTCGCGGTGATCGAGAACGGCCTCGCCGGGAGCCCGGTGGCGCCGCCGCGGCCGATCCCGGATGGCGGGCGGCGCGCCCGCTTCGGCTTCTTCGGGCAGGTGACCGAGTTCAAGGGGCTTCCTGTGCTGCTCGACGCGGTCGCGCGCGTTCCCGAGGCGGTGTGGGGAGACGATGCCGCGCTGATGGTGTTCGGCGGCAACCTCGAGAACCAGCCGGAGGCGTTCCGCGACCGCTTCGAGAAGCTGATGCAGGCCGCAGGCCGCCGCGCCCGCTTCTTCGGCGCCTACCGCGGCGAGGAACTGCCCAGGCTGATGGGATCGATCGACTGGGTGGTGATGCCGTCGATCTGGTGGGAGAACAGCCCCGTCGTCATCCAGGAGGCCTTCCACCACCGGCGGCCGCTGATCTGCTCCGACATCGGCGGCATGGCCGAGAAGGTGCGCGACGGCATCGACGGCATGCACTTCCGCGCAGGGTCGGCCGAGGATCTCGCCGACACGCTGGTGCGCGCGCTGACCGACGCCTCGCTGTGGCCGAGACTGTCCGCCGCCGCGCCGACGCCGCTCGACGCCGCCGGCTGCGCGCGCGCCCATCTCGATCTCTACCGGCGGATGCTCGGCCTCAGGCGCGGCCTCGCACCGGTGCCGGCCCGACCCGCCGGGCGGCGGGCCGGAGAATCGTCCCGCGTTCAGGCTTCGTCAGCACTCGCGGTCCAGTCTCCCGCGAGAGGCGGCGCCGGCGCGGCGCGAAGGGAGATCATGCGATGAAGCGTATCCTGGTCATCAGCCCGTCCGGCGAGGTCTACGACCACGACTGCGTGCGCTGGTACAAGCACACCGACGTCCAGCGCAGCATCAACCACTACCACAACATCGGCGACGCCTTCGTGTTCGACAGCTCGCTGAAGCTGATGCGGTTCTCGACGCTCGCGCCGCTGAACATCCGCGCCCCGACGGAGGCGGACATCGACCGCTACAACGCCGAGTACGACTACGTGTTCCTGCGGGGCTCGAACTACATCCACCCCAAGATCACCTGGGAGCAGGCGGGCTACGTGCTCTCGAAGCTCAAGATCCCGGTGATCGCCTTTGGCATCGGCGCGCAGGCGCCGGTCAAGGGCAAGCTCGAGCTGTCGGACGAGACCAAGCGCGTGCTCGCGCTGATCGCCGACCGCTCCGTCTCGCTCGGCGTGCGCGGAACCTACACCGCCGACGTGCTGTGGCAGCTCGGCATCCGCAACAGCCGCATCATCGGCTGCCCGACCGTGTTCCGGAACAACGACCCCGGGCTGCGCATCACCCTGCCGCCGCTCGAGGAGATCAGGCGCGTGGTGTTCACGCTCCGCCGCGAGGTCGGCTCCGACTACGCCAAGGACGTGCGGCACTACCTGAACCTCCAGCGCGACACCATCCTCGACCTCGCGCGGCGCTTCGACCTGCACGTGATGGCGCAGGGCGAGGTTGAGGAGAAGAAGGTCCTCTGGGGAACCGACGAGCAGAAGGCCGAGGCGGTCGCGCATCTGCGCAAGCACGGCTGGCTCAGGGGCGAGGGCGACCCGATGGAGGCGCTCTACGACGGCCGACTCTTCTACTCCGACGTCGTCGCCGAGATCGAGCAGTTCCTCAAGGCGCGCGACCTCGTGCTCGGCTACCGCCTGCACGGCAACCTGCTCGCGCTCGCCAACGGCGTGCCCTCGGTCTACTTCACCTATGACAGCCGCACGGTGGAGTTCGCCGAGACCTTCTCGATCCCCTCCTACGACGTGTTCGGCGACAAGCCGTTCCGCCTCGAGGACTACTGGGACCAGGCGCTGTTCGAGCGCTTCAACCGCGCCTACTACGCGCGCTACCGCGAGATGCGGCTGTTCCTCGATGAGAACGGCGTCGCCCACAAGATGGTCGACGAGGCGGCGGCCCTGCCACGCCGGCTCGTTGCATGAACGCCACGGCACCGGCCGGGGAGGCGGAGGAGGCCGACGCGGGAGCGCGCCCCTCGATCGCCGGCTTCGTCGAGGCGCGCACGCGTGACCGGATCCTCGGCTGGGCGTGGGATGCCTCCGATCCGTCGGCGCGGCAGGCCGTCGTGCTGCTCGCGGGCGACCGCGTCGTTGCGCGCGCCGTGGCGGACCAGCCGCGCGAGGACCTTGCCCGCAACGGGATCGGCGACGGGTCGCACGCCTTCGCCTTCGCCCTCGACGAGGCGTTGCAGGCGCAGGCGGCGCGTCTCGACGTCGCCGTCGAGGCGGCGCAGGGTGGGCTCGTCAGGCTCCCGTCGGCGTCCGCACAGGGCTCGGAACAGGCCGCGATCCTGCAGCTCCAGCGCGGCCTCGCGGCGCTCGCGATGGGCCAGCGCGCGCTGATGCGGGCGGTGCAGTCGCCCGCCGCCGCGCCCGACCATGCCGGGATGCTTGCCGGGATCTCCGCGCAGCAGGAGCGGATCGAGCGTGCCGTGCACGCTCTCGAGATCATGGTCACGCGCCTCGACGAGCGTCTTGCCGCCGGCCAAGGAGCGGCCGCACCGCGCGCGCCGTGGCGGCCGCTGCTGCTTGCCTCCCTCCTCGGCGCCGCCGGCGTGGCCGCGCTCGCCTGGGCACTTGCGCCCATCCTCGGCTGAGCGCGCCGATGCGCGGCGCTTCCGATGCACTTGCGGCCGGGGTTGGCGCGGCGCGCCGCGCCGCCCTGCCGCTGGTTGCGCTCAACGCCCTGCAGGCCCTGTTCGGGCTGGCCCTGCCGCTCTTCCTGATGGCGGTGTTCGACCGCGTGCTCTCGACGCGGAGCGCCCCGACGCTCGGCTGGCTGTTCCTCGGCCTCGCGGTCGCGCTCGCGACGCTCGCGCTCTCGGAGCTCGTGCGCAGCCTCATCCTGCACTGGGCGGGCCGCGCGCTGTCCGACCGGCTCGCCGGGGCCGCCTTCGCCGCCTCGGCGCGAAGCGGCGGCGCGGGCCAGCCGCTGCGCGATCTCGAGGCGCTGCGGGCCTTCGCAAGCTCGCCGGCCTTGGGCGCGGCGCTCGACCTCCTCTGGGTGCCGTTCTTCCTGATCGCGCTCGCGATCCTGTCGCTCTCCTTCGCGCTCTACGCGGCCACGGCAGCCGCGCTCCTCCTCGCCATCAACCACGGCTTCGCCCGCGCGGGCCGGAGCGGCTTCATCGCCGCCAACACCGCGATGGCCGAAAGCGGGGCGGAGATCGGCTCCGCCGCCCGCGCGGCGGAAGCGGTGCTCGCGCTCGGCATGCTGCCCGCGCTGCTCGCGCGCTGGGAGGAGCGGCAGAGCCGCGCGCTCGCGCTCGCGGCCCACGCCGTGCGCGGGGTGAAGGTGGCGGAGGGCTGCGCCCGCGTCGTCCGGCTCGGCGCCGGCGCAGGGATGGTCGCGCTCGGCGCCTATCTCGTGATCCGCGGCGCGATCACGCCCGGCGCGATGACCGCCGCCAACCTCATCCTCGCCCGCGCCCTCGCCCCGTTCGAGACGGCGACGGCTGCCGCGCGGCAGTTCGCTGACGCCGCCTCGGCATGGCGGCGGCTCGCCGCCGCGCTCGCGGAGGGCGAGGTGCGGCGCGACCGGAGCGCGCTGCCGCGGCCCGCCGACCGCCTCGCAGCGGACCGCGTCGTGTTCATCCCGGAGGGCAGCGACCGGCCGGTGCTGCGCGGCGTGTCGTTCAGCCTCGGCCCGGGCGAGGTGCTCGGCATCATCGGCCCTTCTGCGGCCGGCAAGACGACGCTGCTCAGGCTGATCATGGGAATGGCGGCGCCCACCGCCGGGGCGTTGACGCTCGACGGCTACGGCACCGCGCTCTGGGACCGCGCCGACTTCGCTCGGCATGTCGGCTATCTGCCGCAGCACCTCGCGCTTGCCGATGCGACCGTCGCCGAGACGATCGCGCGCCTCGACCGGCCCGACATGGCGGCGGTGATCGAGGCCGCCAGGCTGGCGGGGCTGCACGAGGCGATCGCCGCGCTGCCGTTCGGCTACGCGACACCGCTTTCCGAGGCTGGCCTCGTCCTCTCGGGCGGCCAGCGCCAGCGGCTCGCGCTCGCCCGCGCGCTCTACGGCAACCCGGTGCTGCTGGTGCTGGACGAGCCTGACGCGGCTCTCGACGGCGCCGGAGAGCGCGCGCTGACGGAGGCCCTCTCTGCGGTGCGCGCGCGCGGGGCGATGGTGGTGCTGTCGAGCCACCGCCGCGCGGTGATCGACGCCGCCGACAAGGTCCTGGTCCTGAGGCACGGACTGGTCGAGCGCCTCGGCCCGCGCGAGGCCGTGCTGGCAGAGCTCGGCCAGCCTCCCGTGCGCCTCGTCAGCGCCGCTTCCCCCGCCGCCGTCGCGGGGGCGGCGGCATGAGCGCGCGGGCAGGCGAGGCGCGCCTCGCGATCCGTCTCGGCCTCGTCGTGGCCGCGGTCCTGACGCTCGGCGTCAATGCCGGCGTTCTCGTCGTTCCCCTCTACGACATGCATCTGTTCGACGGTGTGCTGACCAGCCGGAGCCTCGACACGCTCGCGCTTCTCAGCGTCATCTGCGTCGCGGGGCTCGTGATGTTCGGCATCCTGCTCGTGCTGCGCGGCCTCGCGCTGGCCGAGGTCGGAGACCGTGTCGCCCGCGTCATCTCCGGCCCCGCCATCGCCGCGGCGCTGCGTCGCGCCGTCTCCGGAGACCGTGGCGCCGCCGGCCGCGCGCTCTCGGACGTGCAGGAGATCAGGCTGTTCTTCGGCGGCGGCGCGGCGGCAGCGCCGTTCGATCTCGCCGGCGCGCCGTTCTTCCTCGCCGTCATCTTCCTCCTGCATCCTCTGCTCGGGTGGTACGCGCTCGGCGCCGCGCTCCTGCTGATCGCCGTTGCGCTCGCTGCGGAGGCGTTGTCGCAGCCGCGGCTCGCGGAAGCCCAGGCGCGGACGGACCGTGCCCTGAACGAGGCCTCCGGCCTGCTTCGCGACCCGACGCTGCGCGAGGGGCTCGGCATGGAGCGGGCGATCGAGCGTCGCTGGCGGATGCGGCGCGGGGCGGCGCTCGCGGCAGGGGAGCGCGCCTCGCTGCACGGCGAGTCGGTCGCGGCCGCGGGGCGGCTCGCGCGCGGGCTGCTGCAGGGCGGCATGCTCGCCTTCGCGGCCTGGCTCGTCCTCCGCAACGAGGCGACGCCCGGCGTGCTCGTCGGCACCAATCTCCTCTTCGCGCTGCTCGTCTCGCCGCTCGACAAGGTCCTGTCGCACTGGCGCGGCGTGGCGTCGGCGCGTCTCGCCTGGCGGCGCCTCGCGCGGCTGCTTGCCGAGGACGTGACGCCGCACGAGAGGACCGGCCCGCGGGTGGTGCATGGGGAGGCGATCTCGTTCGCAGCCGTCACGTTCCGCCCCGTCGACGGCGACCGGTCGGTGCTCGAGGATGTCTCGCTCGCCGTGCCTGCCGGATCCATCGCCGTCGTCACCGGGCCGAACGGGGCGGGCAAGTCGACGCTCGCGCGCCTTGCGGCCGGTGTCCTGATCCCGAGCGCCGGCGAGGTGACGGTCGCGGGCCTGCCCGCGTGGCGCGCCGCCGAGGCCGGGCGGATCGGCTATCTTCCCCAGCGCCCGCAGATCCTCGAGGGAACCGTCGCCGAGAACATCGCGCGTTTCGGGCCGGGCGGCGCGGAGGCGATCGTCGAGGCAGCCCGGCTCGCCGGGCTGCATGGCGCGATCGGCCGGCTGCCGCTCGGCTACGCGACGCCCATCGGGCCAGAGCATCCGGCGCTCTCGGGCGGCGAGCGGCAGCGCCTTGCGCTCGCGCGCGCCCTGTTCGGCGCGCCGCCGGTGCTCGTTCTCGACGAGCCCGATTCGAGCCTCGACCATGCGGGCGAGGCGGTGCTGATCGAGGCGCTCGAGGCGGCGCGCCGCCGCGGCGCGGCGATCCTTGCGGTGACGCATCGGCGCGCCCTCTCCGCGATCGCCGACCGCGTCTGGCGCCTCGAGGGCGGCCGGCTGGTCGCGCATCCGGACGCGCCCGCCTCGCCCCCCCTCGAACCAGCGAGATGACGCCATGAGCGGACCGGCCTCGGAAGACCACGGCGACATGCCCCGCCAGACATCGCTCGGCAGGCTTGCGCTCGCGGGGGTGGCGACGATGCTGCTGGGCTTCGGCGGCCTCGGCGGCTGGGCCGCGGTCGCCAAGCTCGAGAGCGCTGTCCCGGCGTCGGGGACGCTCGTGGTCCAGAGCAAGCGCAAGACGGTGAGCCTGCTCGAGAGCGGCATCCTGCGCGAGCTGCTGGTCAGCGAGGGCGAGCGGGTGAGCGCGGGCCAGGTTCTGTTCCGGCTTGACGACGGGCAGGCGAGGGCAGCGGTGAAGCAGGCGCGCGCGCGGCTGATCGGCGCCCAGGCACGCGTCGCGCGGCTTGCCGCGGAACTCGACGAGAAGGAGGCGTTCGACCTGCCCGAGGCGCTTCGCGCCGAAGCCGCCGACGACATCGCCGCGCCGCTGCTGGCTGCCGAGGCGGCGCTGTTCGAGGCGCGCCGCGCGAGCTTCGACGGCGCGGTCGCGGTGCAGCAGCGGCGGATCGCCCAGCTCGAGCAGCAGATCGCAGCCTTCCGGGCGCAGGGGGCAGCGCATGGCGCGAGGCTCTCGCTGCTGCGCCAGGAGCTTCGCGGGGTGAACGAGCTGCTCGCGCGCGGCTTCGCGACGCGCACGCGCGCGCTCGAGCTCCAGCGTGCGGAGGCGCAGCTGGTCGGCGAGATCGGCGAGCTCGACGCGCGCGCGGCCGAGGCGGGCCAGGCGATCGCCCAGGCGGAGCACGAGATGCTCAACCTCCGCACCACGCGCCGGAACGAGGCGGCGCGGGAGATGCAGGAGGCCGTAGCCCTTGTGGCGGAAGGCTTGGCTCGGCTTGCCGCCGCCGAGGACATCCTGAGCCGCACCATCGTCGTCGCCCCCGAAGCGGGCGTTGTGACCGATCTGCGCTTCTTCACCGCCGGCTCGAGCATCGTCGCCGGCCAGCCGGTGCTCGACATCGTTCCGGCCGATGACGGGCTTCTCGTCGAGGCGGCGGTGAACCCGGCGGATGTCGAGCGTCTCGTTCCGGGCGCGCGCGTGAACGTGCGGCTCATCGGGTTCTCGCACCGGCGCGTGCCGCCGCTGCCTGGCCACCTCGTCTATGTCGGGGCCGACCGGCAGGCGAATGCGCGCGGCGAGGCCTTCTTCCTGCTGAGGGCGACGCTGGACGAAGGCGCGCTCGCCGCGCTGCCGCGGGGCATCACGCTCTCGCCCGGCATGCCGGCGGACGTGCTCGTGATCGGCGCCGAGCGCACCGCGCTCGACTACCTGCTGAGCCCGATCCTCGACAGCGTCCGGCGTGCGATGCGCGAGGAGTAGCGCCGGCGGGCGATGCCTGGCGCGCGATGCCCCGCGTTCAGCCGAAGAGGTAGTCGCTGCCGGAGGCGAGCATGCCGGCGAAGCCCGGCAGCAGGAAGAAGGCGAGCTCCGCGCCGGGCTCGGCCATGATGGCATGCAGGCCGGCCTCGGCGTCGATCGTCACCACCATGCTGTCGGACGAGAAGCCGAGGAACAGGATCAGATCCTCGCCCTGGGTGAAGTCGCCGATCACGTCGACGTCGATCTCCCCGAAGCGCAGCACGAACGTGTCAGCACCCAGGCCGCCGAAGGCCACGTCGGTTCCCGGCCCGCCGTCGATCCAGTCGCTGCCGTCGCCGGCCCGCAGGAGGTCGTCGCCCGCGCCGCCGAGGATGACGGCGCTTCCCGCGCCGCGCACGGTGACGATGTCGTCACCCTCTCCGGCATCGATCAGGTACTGCGAGAACCGCCCGTCATAGGCGGCGTTCCAGAGCGGCCCGTTCGCCTGCGCGCGGGCGCCCAGAACCGCGTCGTCGAGCTGCGAGCGCGCCACCGTCGTGACGTCGATCCGGTCGTTGCCGCCGAAGGTCTCGATGACGAAGAGATTGGCCCATGCGCCCTCGTTGCTGTGCGAGACGAGGCTCACCCGGTCGGCGCCGTCTCCCGCATCGGTGCGGACGAGGCCGCGCTTGGCGCCGATCACGACGATGTCGAAGCCGCCTCCCTCGCCCCCTGTGAGATCGATCCGCACATCGACGAAGTTCGAGACGAGCAGCCTGCCCTCCGCCCCGGCATCGAGCCCGCTTGCGGTCACCGACACGTTCTTGAGCGAGTTCCAGGTGCCGGCAGCCTCGATCCGCTGGAACTCCGATCCCGCGACGGTGAGCGGCTCGAGGCCGATGCGCGCAGGGTTCGAGGCGGCCGCGATCGGCTGCCCCGCCTGGCGCGCGCCGTGCGGGTCGCCGCCCCAGCCGGTCGAGACCACGATCCCCCAGTCGGTTCCGCCGAGCCACAGCGCCCCGAGGTCGATGGCGAGATCGGCGAAGGGCGGTCGGAAGACGACGTGCATGCGAGGCTCCCCGGGTCTTAGTCACCGTTTCGCTTACCCGGATGAATCGCCGGTAAACGGGCGCGGTGCTGGGGCGTGCTCAGGGGAGGTCGTCTGCGAAGCGGATCGCGGCGAACCAGTGGCCGCGCTGCTGGGCCGTGTCGGCGAGGCGGCCGGTGCCGTCGAGGACGAGGCGGCGCCGCATCACCGTGTCGGCCAGGTTGCCGCCGATGATCTCGGCCGCGCTGCCGGAGGCCGAGACGACGATGTCGCCGTGGCTCGTGAAGGGAGAGACGCGCTGCGCCGAGTCCCACGAGATCGGTGCATCGCGCGCGCCATCGCCGATGCCGGCGCGCCATTGCACGACGATGTCTCCCCGGCGCAGCGGCGCGGAGGCGATCGCGAAGGCACGGTAGGGCTGCGCGCCGCCCTCGACCGCGCGGCGGATCGCGTCGCGCACGTAGGTGCTGTGCCACTCGCAGTAGGCGAACCAGGGCGCGCCCCCGGTGGCGAACCAGGCGCCCGCCGAGACGAAGGCGGCGGACCAGGCCCAGCGGTCGCCGTTCTCGTCCACCGTCCGGCCATCGACGTGCCGGTAGTGCGGCCGGCCGGCCGCGTCGCCGACGATCCGCCAGTACTCGGCGATCCAGCGGTTGCACGGCTCCTCGTCCTCGAGGCGGCCGAGGAAGCGTGCCTCCTCTCCCTCGGCCCAGGCGGCCAGGCGGTCGGCGACGGTCCTCACGCTGCGCGCGCAGCCGCAAGGTCGCGCATGCGCGCGAACAGGTCGACGCCGGCCTGCGCCATCACGTCGGGGATGTCGATGAAGACCCAGTTCTCGGCGAGCAGGTCGCCCTGGCGCCGCCAGACATCCATCACCCGCATGGTGATGCGCTCCCGCGAGGGCGGGCAGCCGAGCCATTCCCCCGCGAAGGTCGCCGTCACCGAGGGCCAGCCCGTGGACACGACGAACATCCCGTCGCCGAACCGCGCCTTGTGGTTGCCGCCGACGCGATCGGGGAAGGCGGACAGGAACGGGCGCTGGTGATTCGCCTGGAAGCCCGCGACGCCGCGAGTCGCTCCGATTCCCGAGGGGCCGTACCAGCCCATCGTCGCCGTCCAGTACCGCTCCATGCCCATCGAGGCGAGCGAGTGCCGGTCATACCGCCGGAGGCCTCCGAAGATCATCGCCTCCACGAGCGAGAGGCTCGCGGCGGACTCCCCGTCGTCACGCCCGTCGAGCGTCAGGCCGCCATGACCGAGCGGCGCCGGGAACACGCCCTCGGCGCCGCGCGAGGGCGGCAGCGGTGACACGCCCGCCTGCCGCATGAGGTCGACGAGGTCGAGGTGGATGAAGCTCTCCGCGATCGCGCCCGCCTCGATGCGGTGGACCTCGCCGTAGCGCAGCAGCACGAGCCCGCCGGTCGGCGGGATGCCGAAGAGCGGGCGGGCGAAGGTCGCGGCATGGTGTCCGACGGCGGCCACGAAGTCGCTTCCCTGGAAGCTGCCGGAGAGAAGGATGTCGTCCCGCCGCTCGAGGTCCGGCAGGGCGTCGGCGAGCGGGCCGAACAGCCGTTCCTCGGCCTCTCCCCGCCCCTCGCAGAGATCGACCGGACGGTAGGCGTGCACGCGCGCCGCGGGGGCCAGCATCCGTGCGAGCACAGCGAGCGCCTCGCCGGGTGCAGAGCCCTGGAACGCCTCGAAGAAGGCGCGTTTGCGCGCCGCGTGGCTGCTCATCCCCCGAGCCTGATCCTGAGGCCGCCTGCCTGGTCGAACAGATAGAGCCTCGATGGGTCGGTGGCGAGGCCGACCGTCTCCCCGGCAGCGCCGCGATGGCTCTTGTCCACCCGGGCCGTCACCAGCGTGCCGCCCGGCTTCAGGATGACCAGCGTCGAGTCGCCGAGCGGCTCGATCGCGAACACCTCGCCGGCGATCTGGCCGGCGCCGGGCGGGACGACGCGAAGGTCCTCCGCGCGCACGCCGAGCACGACGCCCGGGCGATCGAAGGCCGGGCCGGGAAGCGGCGCCGCGACGCCCTCGGCCCGGAACACGCCGCCCGCGACGTCCCCTGGCAGGAGATTCATCGCCGGGCTGCCGATGAACCCCGCGACGAACAGGTTCGCCGGGTCGTCGTAGATCTCGCCGGGCGTGCCGAGCTGGCGCACCTCGCCGTGCTCCATGACGGCGACGCGGTGCGCGAGCGTCATCGCCTCGACCTGGTCGTGCGTGACGTAGATCGTGGTGACGGCGAGCGTCTCCTGCAGATGCTTGATCTCGGCTCGGGTGGAGACTCGGAGCTTGGCGTCGAGGTTCGAGAGCGGCTCGTCCATCAGGAAGGCGTTCGGCTCGCGCACGATGGCGCGGGCGAGCGCCACGCGCTGGCGCTGCCCGCCGGAGAGCTGCTTCGGCTTGCGGTCGAGCAGCGCCTCGAGATCGACCATCCGCGCCGCACGGCGGACCCGCGCGTCGTGCTCGGCGGCAGGAACGCCGCGCACGCGGAGGGGGAAGCGGATGTTCTCGTACACGGTCAGGTGGGCATAGAGGCCGTAGGACTGGAACACCATGGCGATGTCGCGGTCCTTCGGCTCGAGGTCGTTCACCATCCGGTCGCCGATCCAGATCTCGCCCTCGGTCGGCTCCTCGAGGCCGGCGACCATGCGCATCGTGGTCGTCTTGCCGCAGCCGGAAGGGCCGAGCAGCACGAGGAACTCCCGGTCGGCGATGTCGATCGAGACGTTGTTGACGCCGACGACGCCGCCCCAGCGGCGGGTGACGCCCTTGAGCTGGATCCGTGCCATGCGCTCAGCCCTTCACCGCACCCTGGACGAGGCCCGACACGATCCGCCCCTGGAACAGCAGGATCAGCACCACGATCGGCAGGGTGATCGAGATCGCGCCCGCGGCGGAGAGCGACCAGAAGCGGATGTCCTCCGCCCCGAACTGGCTGATCGCGACGGGAAGCGTCTGCGCCTTGGTCGCGGTCAGGATCAGGGGCATGAGGAACTCGTTGTAGGCGAGCAGGAAGGTGAACAGGCTCGTGGTGATGACGCCGGGCCACATCACCGGAACGATGGCGCGCAGGAAGGCGCCGAGGCGCGTGCAGCCGTCGACCATCGCCGCCTCCTCGATCTCGGCCGGGATGGTCATGAAGAAGCTCCGCATCATCCAGATCGTGAAGGGCTGGTTGATCGAGACCAGAACCATGATCAGCAGCGCATGGGTGTCGAACAGCCCGAGCGCACGGCTGATCTGGTAGAACGGCAGCAGCACGGCCATGCGGGGCAGGGCGCGGAACACCAGCGCGAGGATGAGCAGCCAGAAGCCGATCGCACCGCGGTAGCGTGCGAGCGCATAGCCCGCGACGGCGCCGATCGAGATCGAGATGACCACGGTGCCGGCGGTGACGATCGCGGTGTTGAGGAAGTAGGTGCCGAAGCCGCGGTCGAGCCAGAGCTCGGCGTAGTGCGCGAAGGTCGGCTCGAACACCCAGACGGGCGGCAGCGCGAAGGCATCGACCGGCTGCTTGAGCGAGGTCAGCAGCGTCCAGACGAACGGGAAGGCCGAGTACGCTGCGAAGACCAGCAGGAAGGCCCAGGCGGCGAGGACCGGTGCGGCGCGGGGCTTCATCGGATGTCTTGCTGCTCGCGCCAGGTGTTGACCAGGAACGGAACCAGCAGGACGAGGATGCCGATCACGGTGAGGATCGAGACGGCGGAGCCGCGCGCCACCGCGTTCTCCACGATCGCGATGCGGTAGTTGTACATCATCACGCTCTCGGTGCCGTTCACCCCGCGCGTGAGCACGTAGATGCTGTCGAACACGCGGTATCCGTCCATCACCATCATGAGGGCGAGGAACACGATGAGCGACCTCAGATGCGGCAGCACCACGGCCTGCATGCGGTACCAGAAGCCGGCCCCGTCCACGATCGCCGCCTCGATCTCGTCCTTCGGCACGCCCTGAAGGCCTGCGAACAGCACGATCGTCGCGAACGGCGTGCCATGCCAGACATAGTGCATCATGACGAGCGCGCGGCTTGCCGCATCCGAGCCGAGCCAGTGGATGCGCACGCCCATCTCGGCGAGCAGCCAGGTGACGATGCCGAAATCCCGGAACAGCCAGGAGAAGGCGAGCGTGCCGACGACCGGAGTGACGATGAAGGGAAGCAGCGCGCAGGCGACGAAGAGGCCGCGCCATCCTGGCCGGATGCTGTTGAGCGCGAGCGCCGAGACGAAGCCGAGCGCGATCTTTGCCGGGATTGTGACGGCGCAGAACAGCAGCGTGAACCAGAGCGAGCGCAGGAAGTCGGGGTCCTCGAGGGTGAAGAGGTAGTTGTCGAGGCCGGCCCAGCGCCATTCGCCGCGGAAGGTGACGCGGTGGAACGCGATCCAGATGGTCAGGGCGAGCGGCACGGCCATCAGCCCGACCATCGCGAGGATGGAGGGCGCGGCGAAGCCGAGGAAGGTCCGCGTCCGCATCAGACGCGTCCGTTCCGGAACCTACCAGGGCTCAGAGGAGACCCTGGCTCCTCGCCTCGCGGGTGTACTGCGCCGCCGCCCGGTCGAGCGCCTCCTTGGGCGAGGTGCGACCCTGCAGCGCCTCGGTGATGTTGGCGCCGACGGCGGTATGGGCGAGGGAGAAGGCGGGGCGTGCGGGGAAGCTCTTCACGCCGGCCGCGAGCGTCGCCGAGATCGCGGGCCAGTGCCGGTTCTGCGAGACGAGCGCGGGATCGGAGGCGACCTTCTGGCGCGACCATGCGGCGATGCCGCCGCCCTTGCGCATCGCCGCCTCGGTGATGCTCGCGGCGGCGACGCGGAAGACAAGGTCGCGGTCAGGCGCGATGACGCGCGGGATGGCCCAGGCATCCCACCAGAGCGCGGAGGAGGGGAGGCCGCCGGCGGCCGCGGCCGGCGCCGGGGCGAACTGGAACAGCCCGCGCACGCGGCTGACATCGGGCGCATCCATGTTCGCCGCCCGGCTCGCCCAGACCACGCCCATGGCGGAGCGGCCCTGCTGGAACGCCACCATCACGTCGTCGCCGGTGAAGGCGACGGCGTTCGGCGACATGTAGGGGAGCATCGCCTTCATCAGCTCGATGGCCTGGATGCCGCGCGCGTCATTGAAGGTCGGCCCGCCGCGGTCGTCGAGCCACGCGCCGCCCTGGCTCTGGTAGTAGTTGCCGAACTCGGTGGCGACGTTCCAGCCGCGGCCGAAGATGTTGGCGAGCGGGAACTCGATCTCCGGCTCCTTCTCCTTGAGCGTCTTCGCCGCCGCGATCATCTCCTCGACGGTGCGCGGCACCGCGATGCCGTGCTTGTCGAAGAGGTCCTTGCGATAGAAGAACAGGTGCACGTTGCTCTGGAAGGGCAGGGCGTGGATCTTGCCCTCGAAGCTCGCCTGTTCCCACAGGCTCGCGGGGATGTCGGCGAAGTCCTCCTGCGCGCGGTACCTGGCCACGAGGTCGTCGATCGGCTGGAGCTGGCCCCTGTTGGCGAACTCCGTGAAGGAGGTGTTGGACACCTGGACGATCTGGAACGGCGTCGGGCCGCCGGCGGCGAGGGCCACGCGGGTCTGCGGCAGGTTGTCCGAGGTGAGGCGGCTCTCCACCTTGAGGTTTCCGCCCGAGCAGGCGCGCATCTCCCCGGTCAGGAACTGGAGAAGCGGGAAGCTGTTGGAGATCGAGGTGATCTCGGTGGCGCGGGCGGGATTGGGCAGGCCGCAGCCGGGCGCACCCTGGGCGCGTGCGGTTGCCGCAACCGTTCCGCCGGCGAGGCCCAGCAGCACCGCGCGGCGAACGATTCCATGACCCATCGTCGTTCTCCCCATCCTGCGCGCCGGCCGGGCAGGCCGCCGGAACGCGTGCGGCACGATTGACATCCGGCCGGTGATCGGGAGAGGATTGCATACGCTTGCAACAAGGGCAATGCGAATGTCACGCCCCCGGCGCGGGCCATGACGTCACGCTCAGGCTCCCGGCGTCGCGCCGTCACCGCCCATGACGTGGCGCGGCGCGCCGGGGTGTCGCAGTCGGCGGTCTCGCGCAGCTTCACGCCCGGCGCCTCGGTCTCCGAGGCGACCCGCGCCGCCGTCCTCGCCGCGGCCGGGGAGCTCGGCTACCGGCCGAACCTGATCGCACGGTCGCTGATCACGCGCCGGTCGCGGATCATCGGCATGGCGGTGGGCTACCTGCACAACCAGTTCTATCCGGCGGTGCTCGAGGCGATGTCGGCGCGGCTGCAGGCGCTCGGCTATCATCTCCTTCTCTTCACCGCTCCTCTCTCGGGGGATGCAGACCCGCTGCTCGAAGACATCCTCCGCTATCAGGTCGACGGTCTCGTGCTCGCGTCCACGACGTTGTCGTCCCGCCTCGCCGCCGCCTGCGCGGCGAACGGCGTGCCGGTGGTGCTGTTCAATCGGACCATCCGGGACGCAAGCGGCGTCGACAGCGTGACCGGGGACAATCGGGGCGGGGCGAAGCGGATCGCTGCGTTCCTCCTCGCCGGCGGCCACCGCAGGCTCGCCTTCGTCGCCGGCATCGAGGACTCCTCGACGAGCCGCGACCGCGAACGCGGCTTCCGCGATGCCCTCCGCGCAGCCGGGGCCGCCCCGCCGATGCGCGTCGTCGGCGGCTACGACATGGCGCAGGCATCGCAGGCGGCCGATGCGCTGTTCGCGCGTGACGACCGGCCGGACGCGGTGTTCTGCGCCTCCGACCACATGGCGATCGCGGTCATGGACCGGGCCCGCTTCGGCCATGGCCTCCGCGTCCCGGCCGACGTGTCGATCGTCGGCTTCGACGATGCCGTTCCGGCGGCCTGGCCCGCCTATTCGCTCACCACCTTCGCCCAGCCCGTCGAGGCCATGGTCTCCTCGGCCGTCGATGCGCTGGTCGGCCGGCTCGAGGGAGACGACGCGCCGCCGCGCAGGATCGTCGTTCGGGGCGAGCTCGTGGTGCGAGGCTCGGCGAGGCTTCCGCCAGCCGGGGTCGAGACGGTCGATGGCATCCGGCTCTGGCGGCCGGAGACATCGCCGGCGCGCGGGAGGCACCGATGAAGGGCTTCGACCCCGAGTTCACCGACCTCGTCCACTACATCCATCTGATCACGGCGCGCATCTGGGAGGGGCGTCAGATCGGGCTGATCCGCCGCCACTACGCACCCGACTGCGTGATGCACACGCCGATGGGCCCGGCGCGCGGCGTCGGGCGCGTGGTGAGCGGCACGCTCGAGACGCTGCACGCCTTCCCCGATCGTCGGCTGCTCGCCGAGGACGTGATCTGGTCCGGCAACGCGACGGACGGGTTCCTCTCCTCGCACCGCATCGTCTCGACCCAGCATCACCGTGGCGAGGGCCTGTTCGGCCCGCCCACAGGGCGGCGGCTTCACGTGCGGACGGTCGCCGACTGCGCGGTGCGCTCCAACGTGATCGATGAGGAGTGGCTGGTGCGCGACCAGGCGGCGATCGTGCGCCAGATCGGCGGGGATCCGAGGGAGGTCGCCGCTCGTCTCGCCGCGGACGACGCGGCCGCGGGGATCACGCCCTGGCATCTGACCGAGGCGGCAGAGGCCGCCGCCTCCGGCCGGCGCCCGACCGACCAGCGGGAGCATCCGCTCGCGGCGATGCTGATCGCGACGCTTGGCCGCGTCTGGAACGACGGCGACCTTGCCGCCCTGCGCTCCCTCTACGGCGAAGCGGCGACACTGCACGGGCCGGGCGGAATCGATCATGTCGGGCATGACGAGATCGACGCCTTCCTCGTCGGCTATCTCGCGTCCTTTCCGGGCGCGGTGTTCGCCGTCGACCACGCGGCGGTGCTCGAGGAGCCGGGGCACCCCGTTCGCGCCGCGCTGCGCTGGCGGCTCTCCGGCACCCATTCCGGGCGGGGCGCGTTCGGCGCGCCCACAGGTGGGCCGGTGCTCGTTCTCGGCATCACGCATCTCGAGCTCCGCGGCGGGCGCGTGGTGCGCGACCACACGCTGATCGACGAGCTCGCGCTCTGGAAGATGATCGCCGCGAAGAGAGGCTGACGGCCCCGGGGCCGCAAACGAGGGAAGGGAGAACCGCCATGACACTGTTTCGCCGCCGCAGCCTGATCGGCGGTGCCGCCGCGGCCGCGCTCGCGCCGCCGGCGGTCGCCCAGAGGTTCCGGCCGGGCAAGCCGTTCGCCGGAACCGAGCTCAAGGTGCTCTGCGTGGTCGCGACGCAGTTCCGCGCGCATGAGGCGCGGCTTCCCGCCTTCACGGAAGCGACGGGAATCACGGCGAAGTACACCTATGTCCCCTTCGTCAACATGCGCGAGGCGCTGACCGCGGAGATGGTCGGCGGCACCGGCGACTACGACCTCGCGATCGCCATGGACCAGTGGGTGCCGTCGCTGACCAACCTGTTCGAGCCGGCCGATGCGATCCTGCGAGCCAAGGGCATCGACACCGCTGCCTGGCCTCGGGCCTTCATCGACACCTGCACCGTCGATGGCACCATCTACGGGGTTCCGAGCCGAGGCCACGTCCAGCTCCTCTTCTACCGCAAGGACCTCTTCGCGAAGCACGGCATCGCCGTTCCGAACACATGGGAGGAGACGATCGAGGCCGCCAAGGCGCTGCAGGCGCGGGAGCAGATGGCCGGGCTCGCGGTTCCCTACGCGCGCAACAACGGCCAGAACCTCATGGTCTGGTACAACTTCCTCTGGGGCCGCGGCGGGTCGCTGTTCGACGAGCGCGGCCAGCCGGCGTTCAACAGCGCAGCCGGGCTGAGGGCGACGGAGGACTACATCGGGCTGCTGCGCACGCACCGCGTCGTCGCGCCAGCCGCGCTCGGGTTCACCGAGCAGGACAGCGTCAATGCCATGGCGCAGGGCAACGCGGCGATGGTTCCGGTGTGGTGGTGGGTGCGCGCTGTGCTCGTGAACCCGCGCCAGTCGAGGCTGACGGAGGACCAGGTGGGATTCGCGCCGCTGCCCGCCTTCGCCGGCGCCGAGCGCAGCACCTACATCAACTGCTGGACCTTCGGCATCACCCGGAGGTCCCGCCGCAAGGAGGCCGCCGCCGAGCTGCTCGCCTGGATCGCCGACCCGGCGCTCGAGCGCGACGTGCTGCTCGACCCGAAGGAGAACGACGTCGTCGGCCTCCAGTGGAGCACGCTGCGCGACCCGGCGGTGAACGCCCGCTTCGGCGGCATGCATCTCTACGCCGCCGAGGCGCTGACCAGGACCCGCGCGATCGCCTACACGCCCGAGTGGCCGCAGGTCATGGAGGCGCTGGAGACGGCGATGAGCGAGGCGGCGTCGGGCACCCGCAGCGTGGCCGACGCGATGAACGGCGCGGCGGCGCAGGTGCGTCGCATCTCGCGCCGGCGTGGCTGATCGCCGTGGCCGACCGCGCGCTGAAGTATCTTCTCCTCGTCCCGGCGGGAGGGGTGGTGCTCGCCACCACCCTCTATCCGCTCGGCTTCGCGCTCGTCACCTCGTTCCGGGACTGGCAGCTCACCTCGCGCACAGGCCCCGGGCCCTTCGTCGGCCTCGACAACTACCTGTTCGGACTGACCGAGGACGTCGAGCTCGCCAACGCGCTCCGCGTCTCCGCCATCTTCGTCGCGGCCGACGTGACGCTGACCATCGTCGTCTCCCTCTCGCTCGCGCTCGCGCTGCGCCGCGCGGGCGTGCTGCAGAGCGCGGTCCGCGCGGTCCTGATCCTTCCCTTCGCGATGAGCCCGGCGCTGATCGGCATCTCGTTCCGCTTCATGTTCAATGCCGAGCACGGGGTGATCGCCGTCTGGCTGGCGCGTCTCTTCCCCGCGCTCGCCGAGGTCGTCTGGCTGGCCGACCCGGTGCTCGCCATGGTCGTGCTCGTTCTCTCCGATGTCTGGCACTGGGCGCCCTACATGACTCTCGTGTTCCTCGGTGGACTGTCGAGCGTCCCTGCCGAGAGCGAGGAGGCGGCGCGTGTCGACGGCGCTCCCGAATGGCGGGTGGCGCTCGAGGTGACGCTGCCGCAGCTGAAGGGGGTGATCGCCGTCGTCGCCATCCTGAAGACGGTGTTCGCGCTCAAGATGTTCGACCAGGTGGTGACGCTGACGGGCGGCGGCCCGGGCAGCGCGACGCAGACGCTCGCCTACCTCGTCTATGCGGTCGCCTTCAGGTGGTACGACATGGGCTATGCGTCGGCGATCGCATGGATGCTGACCGTCGTGCTCATCGTCCTCGCCATCCTCTATGCGCGCCTGCTGTTCGCGCGGGAGGCGGGGTGATGTCCGCCCGCCTGGCGCTCGGCGCCTTCCTCCTTGCGTCGCTCCTCGTCCTTGCCTTCCCGATCGCCTGGATGGTGCTGACGGCGTTCAAGCAGGGAACGGACGTCTATACCCCTTCGCTGCTGTTCGCGCCCACGCTCGACAACTTCGGCGAGATCTTCCGCCCGCCCTGGAACATCGGAGCGAAGCTCGCCAACAGCCTCATCGTGTCGCTCTTCACGGTCGTGATCGCGGTTCCCGTCGCGCTGGCGGCGGCCTATGCCTTCAGCCGGTTCACGCTCCGCTTCCGGCGCGGCCTGTTCGTCGGCCTCTTGGCGACGCAGTTCCTGCCGGCCGTGGTGATCGTGCTCCCCTTCTTCCTGATGTACCGCGATCTCGGGCTGCTCGACACGCGTGCGGGCCTCGTCATCGTCAACCTCGCGATCGTCACGCCCTTCGCGATCTGGATGCTCAAGGGCTACATCGACGGGCTGCCGATCGAGGCGGAGGAGGCGGCGGTCGTCGACGGGGCGACCAGGCTCCGGGTCATCCTCGACATCGTCGTGCCGATGCTGCGCCCTGGGCTGATCGTGACCGCCGCGTTCTGCTTCATCCTCACCTGGAACGAGTTCATCTTCGCGCTGATCCTGACGCGCCAGGAAGCGGTGACGCTGCCTGTCGGCATCACGCTGTTCCGCACCGAGCGCGGCGACCTCTGGGAGCTGATCGCGGCGGCCGGCATCATCATCACCGCGCCGGCCTTCGTCCTGTCGCTGATCGTGCAGCGCCACCTCGTGCGCGGCATGACGGCCGGGGCGGTGCGCTGAGGGCGGCGATGGCGCGCATCACGCTCCGGAACCTGACCAAGCGCTGGGGCGGCGCGGTCGCGGTCGACGACCAGTCCCTCGCCGTGGCGGACGGCGCCTTCGTCGTCCTGCTCGGGCCGTCGGGCTGCGGCAAGACGACGACGATGCGCATGATCGCCGGGCTCGAGACGCCCAGCTCTGGGCGCATCCTGTTCGACGACGACAACGTGACGGAGGTGCCGACGCGCGCGCGCGACGTCGCGATGGTGTTCCAGAACTACGGGCTCTACCCGCACATGACCGTGGCCGACAACATCGGCTACCCGCTGAAGCTGCGCGGCGTCGGGCGGGCGGAGCGGCGGCGCCTCGTCGAGGACGCGGCGGCCAGGGTGGAGCTCGGCCCCTATCTCGGGCGCGCGCCCGCGGCGCTATCGGGCGGGCAGCGCCAGCGCGTGGCGCTCGCCCGTGCGATCGTGCGGCGCCCGCGCGTGTTCCTGATGGACGAGCCGCTCTCGAACCTCGACGCGAAGCTGCGCGTCAGCATGCGGGCCGAGATCAAGCACCTGCAGCATGCGCTCGGCGTCACCACCGTCTACGTGACGCACGACCAGATCGAGGCGATGACGCTCGCCGACACGGTCGCGGTGATGGACCGGGGGCGCATCCGCCAGCTCGGGCCGCCCTCGGCGATCTACGACACGCCGGCCGACACCTTCGTCGCCGGGTTCATCGGGTCGCCGGCCATGAACCTGCTCGACGGCGAGATCGAGGCCGGAATGTTCCGCAGCGACAGAGTCGCCATCCGCACGGCTGCTGCGCCGGGCGCGGTGACGCTCGGCATCCGGCCCGAGGACCTCTCGCTCGCGCCGGCCGCCGGGGCGCCGATCCGCGGCACGATCTTCGCCGTCGCGCCGACGGGGGAGTCGGTCCTCGTCACCGTCACGGTCGGCCGATCGCGCGTCGCGGCGCGCGCCGCGCGCGACTGGCGCGGCCGCGAGGGCGAGGCGATCGGCCTCCGCCCCGATCCCTTGCGGGTCCATCTCTTCGACCGCGACAGCGGCCTCAGGAGAGGCCGCTGACCATGAAGAAGGAGGCTTCGATGCCCATCGACCTGTCCAGGCGGCTCGTCCGCTACGCCGACCTCAGGCCCTGCACCAACGCCTTCGTCGACACCCGCAGCCCGGGATCGGACCGCAAGGAGAACTTCACCATCATCGGCCCGGGCGTGTCGGAGAACCCGCAGCAATACGTGCACATCCCCGAGCCGCACGGGTTCAACATCGGCGGCGCGCGACAGCCGCCCGGCTGCCTCAACAGCCAGCACAGCCACGAGACGGCGGAGGTGTTCATCGTCCACACAGGACGGTGGCGCTTCATGTGGGGGGTGAACGCCGATGACGGCGCCGTGGAGATGGGACCGGGCGACGTGATCAGCATCCCGACCCGCATGTTCCGCGGCTTCGAGAACATCGGCACCGAGACGGGGTTCCTGTTCGCGGTTCTCGGCGGCGACGATCCCGGCAAGGTGACCTGGGCGCCGCGCGTGTTCGAGCTCGCCAGGCGATACGGGCTCGTGCTGCTCGAGGGGGGCAGGCTGATCGACACCACGATCGGCGAGACCGTGCCGGAAGGCGCGCGCCTGCAGCGTCCGCCGACCGAGGCGGAGATCGCCGCGCTCGCATCGCCGCCAGCCGCGAAGATGGCGCTCGGGGTGGTGCACGCGGCGGAGATCGTGCCCTTCGCCGGCAGCCCGCTTGCCGGCCCAGGCTCCGCCGAGTGCCCGATCATCGTGCCGCGCGCCACGGCGGACGGGTTTCCGCCGGGCCCCATCACGGGGTGGTGGCCGCACGGCTTCAACCTGCGCCTCCTGAGGCTCGCGAGCGGTGCGTCGGTTCCGCCGCACAGCCGCGGCGAGGAGGAGGTGATCCTGATGCATCGGGGAACGCTCGCCGTGCTGGTCGACGGCGCCGAGGTGGTGCTTGGCGCGGGCGACGTCTTCTCCACGCCCAAGGGTGCCGTGCGGGCGTTCCGCGCGACCTCCTCGGACGGCGCCGAGGCCTATGTCGTGCGCGGCGGCGATGCGGCCGGGCCTGTGCGGTTCGCCGGGAGGGAGGCTGCCTGATGCCCGTCCGCACCACGCATGTCGGCAGCCTGCCGCGCCCGCAGGCGGTGTGCGACGTGCTGTTCGCGCGCGAGCGTGGCGAGGCGGTCGATCCCGAAGCGGCGGAGGCGGCGTTCGCCGAGGCGACCCTGGCGGTGGTGGCGCGGCAGAAGGCGACCGGCATCACGCTTCCCTCCGACGGCGAGATGTCGAAGATCAGCTACGCCACCTACATCACCGAACGCCTCGCGGGCTTCGACGGCGACAGCCCGCGCGAGCCGCCCGCCGATCTCGCCGCGTATCCCTCGTTCATGAAGAAGCTCGCCGCCGCAGGCGGAACGCCGAGGTATCGCCGCCCGCGCTGCGTCGGCCCGATCTCGGTGAAGGACCTCTCCCCCCTGCACGCCGACATCGCGCGGATGCAGGCGGCGATGGCGAAGGCGGGCTACACGGAGGGATTCATGAACAGCGCAAGCCCCGGCGTGATCGCGCTGTTCCAGCCATCCGACCACCATCCCACGCGCGAGGCCTACCTGTTCGACCTCGCCGAGGCGATGCGGCACGAATACGAGGCGATCGTCGCCTCGGGGCTGATCCTGCAGATCGATGCGCCCGACCTGGGCCTGGGCCGGCACATGATGTATCGCCATCTCGACGAGGCGGGCTTCCTGCGGGAGGCGGCGATGCACGTCGCGGCCCTGAACCACGGCCTCCGGAACGTTCCGGCCGACCGCGTGCGCATGCATGTCTGCTGGGGCAACTACGAGGGGCCGCATCACCTCGACATCCCGCTGCGCGCGATCCTCGCCACCGTGCTGGCGGCGAAGCCGCGGGCGCTCCTGTTCGAGGGCGCCAACCCACGCCACGCGCATGAATGGCGCGTGTGGCAGGAGGTCCCCACGCCCGACGACTACGTGCTGATCCCCGGCGTGATCGACAGCACGACGAACTTCATCGAGCACCCCGATCTCGTCGCCGAGCGCATCGCCCGCTATGTCGGCCTCGTCGGCGCCGAGCGCGTGATCGCGGGAACCGATTGCGGCTTCGGAACCTTCGCGGGCTTCGGCGCGGTCGACCCCGAGATCGCCTGGGCGAAGCTCGCCGCGCTCGTCGAGGGGGCGCGGCGCGTTCAGTAGGTGGCGCGGCCGCCCGAGACGTCGAACACCGCGCCCGTGGAGAACGACGCCTCGTCCGATGCCAGCCAGCAGATCATCGCCGCGACCTCCTCGACGAGCCCGAACCGGCCGAGGGGGATCTTGGAGAGCATCCAGTCGATGTGCTGTTCGGTCATCTGCGCGAAGATGTCGGTCTTCACCGCCGCAGGGGTGACGCAGTTGACGCGCACCTCGGTGCCGGCGAGCTCCTTGCCGAGCGCCTTGGTCAGGCCGATGACGCCCGCCTTCGCTGCCGAGTAGGCGGCCGCGTTGGGGTTGCCCTCCTTGCCTGCGATGGAGGCGACGTTGACGATCCGCCCGCGGTTGCGCGCGCGCATGCCCGGCACGACGGCGCGGCAGCAGAGGAACACGCCGGTGAGGTCGACATCGACGACACGCCGCCAGGCATCGACCGGGTAGGTCTCGACCGGTCCGTTCGGGCCGGTGATCCCGGCGTTGTTGACGAGGATGTCGATCGGCCCGAGCGCGGCCTCGCTGGCCGCGGCCGCGGCCGCGACCGAGGCCTCGTCGGCGACGTCGACCCGCATCGCCGCCCCGCCGAGGCGCGCGGCCACCTTCGCGGCCTCCGCCTCGTCCATGTCCCACAGCGCGACGCGCGCTCCTTCCCCGGCAAGGCGCTCGTCGACGGCGAGGCCGATGCCGCGCGCTCCGCCGGTGACGGCCGCGACGCGGCCAACGAAACGATCCGATGCCATGACGACGCTCCTCGGGCTCATGCCATCCAGGGCGGCACGGGAAGGCCCTTGCCGCGCAGGAACTCGGGATTGAACAGCTTGCTCTGGTAGCGGGCGCCGCCGTCGCAGAGGATCGTGACGACGGTGTGGCCGGGGCCGAGCGACCGGGCGACACGGATCGCTGCCGCGACGTTGAGCCCCGCGCTGCCGCCGACCGAGAGGCCCTCGTGGATCGTCAGGTCGAACACCTGTTCGAGCGCCTCCTCGTCCGTCACCTGGATCGCATCGTCGATCGGCGCACCCTCGAGATTGCCCGGAACGCGGCTCTGCCCGATGCCCTCGGTGATGGACGAGCCCTCGAGCACCAGTTCGCCGCGCGTCTTCCACGCATAGAGGGCGCTGCCCATCGGATCGGCGAGCGTGATGCGCACCTCGGGCTTCCGCTCCTTCAGCGCCATCGCCACGCCGGCGAGCGTGCCGCCCGTCCCGCAGGAGCAGGTGAAGGCGTCGACGCGGCCCTCCGTCTGCTCCCAGATCTCGGCGCCGGTGGTCGCGCGGTGGCCCTCGCGGTTGGCGAGGTTGTCGAACTGGTTGGCCCAGATCGCGCCGTTCGGCTCGGTGCGCGCCAGCTCCTCGGCCAGCCTGCGGGAGACATGCACGTAGTTGCCGGGGTCCTTGAACGGCGCGGCGGGAACGAGGCGCAGCTCGGCGCCGATCATGCGCAGGAAGTCGATCTTCTCCCGGCTCTGCGTCTCGGGCATCACGATCACGCTGCGGTAGCCGCGGGCGTTGCCGACGAGCGTCAGCCCGATGCCGGTGTTGCCGGCCGTGCCCTCCACGATGGTGCCGCCGGGACGCAACTGCCCGCGCGCCTCGGCATCGGCGATGATGGCGAGCGCGGCGCGATCCTTCACCGACCCGCCAGGGTTCATGAACTCCGCCTTGCCGAGGATGGTGCAGCCCGTCGCCTCGGACGCCCGCCTCAGCCTGATCAGTGGCGTGCCTCCGATCGCGCCGACGAGCCCTTCGGCCGTTCCGCCCCATCCTTTCACCACGCCCTGTCTCCGTGCTTTTCGAGATGATCCGCGGGCGCTACACAAGCGCCTCGCCGGCGCCGATGCAACCGCCGCCGGGAGAGAGGGAGCCATGAGCGACATTCCGCACGTCACCGTCGCGGAGACCTGGGAGGCCTTGCGCACGAACCCGGCGGCTCAGTTGATCGACGTGCGCACGAACGCCGAATGGACCTATGTCGGCCTGCCCGACCTCTCCGCCATCGGCAAGCCGGTGCACCGGATCGCCTGGCAGGTCTTTCCGGCGATGACGGTGAACGAGCGGTTCGTGGAGGACCTCGAGGCAGCCGGCCTGACGCCCGATCACGCGCTCTATTTCCTCTGCCGTTCCGGGGCGCGGAGCCTTGCGGCTGCCCGTGCCGCGATCGCTGCGGGCTATCCGCACGCGTTCAACATCGCCGACGGGTTCGAGGGGCCGCTCGACGAGGCGGGGCATCGCCGCACCCGCGCGGGATGGATCGCCGGCGGCCTGCCCTGGAAGCAGGGATGAGGCGCCGATGAAGCGACGCGGCAAGGGAACCCTCCCGGCGCTGCACGTTCGCGTCGATCTCGTGCCCGGCGTCTCCTTCGGCCCGGGCAAGGCCGACCTCCTTCAGGGCATCGCCGAGACGGGGTCGATCGCCGCTGCGGGCCGGCGGCTCGGCATGAGCTACAAGCGGGCCTGGTCGCTCGTCGAGACGCTGAACGGGATGTTCCGGGCACCGCTCGTTTCGGCGATGAAGGGCGGCCTCGCGGGGGGCGGGGCCGCGCTGACGGCGCAGGGGGAGGCGGTGCTCTCCCGCTACCGCGCCATCCAGGCCCGCGCGGCCGAGGCGGCGCGGGACGAGCTCGCGGCGCTGCGCGCCGACACTGCCGAGCCATCCTGAGCCGGGGCCGGGAGCAGCCCCGGGTGTCGCCCGAGCCGGCCCCTCAATGCCGCGCGATCGCCTTGTGCTCGAGCCGGCTGAGCAGCCGCACGACCGGCCAGAGCAGCAGGAAGTAGATCGCCGCCGCGGCGACGATCGGCGAGGGATTGTAGGTGACGCTCTGCGCCTGGCGTGCCTGGTAGAGCAGTTCCGGAAGCGCGACGACCGAGGCGATCGAGGTGAGCTTCACCACCTCGAGCGTGTTCGACACGAGGTCGGGCAGCACGTTCCGCACCGCCTGCGGCAGGATCACCCAGGCCATCGCCTGGACCGCGGAGAGCCCGGTCGAGCGCGCCGCCTCCATCTGCCCGCGGGGGATGCTCTCGATGCCGGCGCGCAGGATCTCGCCGTAATAGGACGAGGTGTTGAGGAAGAAGCCGATCGCGACGCAGCCGAAGGCGCCGATCTCGATGCCGGCGAAGGGCAGGCCGGCATAGATGAACACCAGCAGCACGAGCGGCGGGAAGGCGCGGAAGAAATCCACCCAGGCCACGAGCGGCCAGCGCACCAGCGGGTGGCGGATGACCGAGAGCAGCGCGAGCAGCACCCCGCCGGCGAAGCCGAGGGGAACCGAGACGAGCACGAGCAGGACCGTCATCCAGAGGCCCTGAAGCAGGATCGGCGAGGCAGCGCGCATCACCTCGATGTTGAGGAAGGTGGAGAGGAACTCCTCCATCGCCGCTACCGCTTCCAGGCGAAGCGCGTCTCGACCCAGCGGCCGAGCACGACGACGGGGACGAACAGGATCAGGTAGGCGATCGCGCCGAGGGTGAGCGGCGAGGGGTTGGAGGAGAACGCCACGGCGCCGGACGCCACCGACAGGATCTCGGCCACCGCCACCACCGAGCCGAGCGCGGTGCCCTTGGTGATCGCGATGGTGCGGTTGGTCAGCGGCGGGATGGAGAGCCTGAGCGCCTGCGGCATCACCACATGGGCGAGGGTCGCGGTGAAGCCGAGGCCAGTCGAGCGCGCTGCCTCCCACTGCCCCTTCGGCACGGCGAGGATGCCGCCCCAGAGGATCTCCTCGGCGAAGGCGGCGAGCACGAGGGTGAGGCTGATCCAGGTCGAGACGAACCCCGATGGCGCCGGCCCGAGGCTCGGCAGGCCGAAATAGATCAAGACGATGATCACGAGCGGCGGCAGCGCGCGGAACAGGTCGACCACGAACACGATCAGCCAGTTCAGCGGCCGGATGCCGAGGCTGCGGACCACCGCGAGCGCGAAGCCGAGCGCGAGGCCGGAGGCGACGATGAGCAGCGCGAGCTCGACCGTCAGGATGAACCCTTCGACGATCTTCGGAAGATAGTCCGCCATCACCTGCCGGTTGAAGAAGGTGAAGACGAAGCGCTCCCACGCGCTCATCGCGTCGCTGCCCGGCCGCCGTCAGCGATGGTCGAGCTGGCGGAGGAAGGCGCGCGTCCGCTCCTCGCGCGGCGCGCCGAAGATCTGCGCGGGCGTGCCTTCCTCGACGACCAGGCCATGGTCCATGAACACCACGCGGTCGGCGGCGGCGCGGGCGAAGCCCATCTCGTGGCTGACCACCACCATTGTCATGCCCGCCTCGCGGAGCGAGCGCATGACGGCGAGCACGCCGCCGACGAGCTCTGGGTCGAGCGCCGAGGTCGGCTCGTCGAACAGCATCACCCGCGGCTCGAGCGCGATCGCGCGCGCGATCGCCACACGCTGCTGCTGCCCGCCCGAGAGCTCGAGCGGATAGGCCTCCGCCTTCTCGGCGAGGCCGACGCGGGCGAGCGCGGCGAGCGCGATCTCGTCGGCCTCCGCACGGGATTTCCCCGCCACCTTGCAGAGCGCCAGCGTCACGTTCCCCTTTGCCGTCATGTGCGGGTAGAGGTTGAATTGCTGGAACACCATGCCGATGCGGCGGCGCGCGGCGTTGATGTCGGTGCGCCGGTCAAGGAGGTCGAGCCCGTCCACCACGACGGAGCCCGAGGAGGGCGTCTCGAGGCGGTTGCAGCAGCGCAGGAGGGTGGACTTGCCGCTGCCCGAGGGGCCGATGACGAAGACGAGCTCGCGCTCCGCAACCAGGAGATCGACGCCCTTCAGCACGTGAAGGGTGCCGAAATGCTTGTGGATGCCGCGTGCCTCGAGGATCGGCGGCGCCATGCCTCCCTCGGCGGAACCGCCTACGGGCAGGGCGCCGTGTGCGGCGTCGGGTCGTAGCCGGGCAGGCCGGGCACGCCGGAGCCGGGGAACACGACGTTCTCCGCGTCGTCCGCCTCCGGCTTCGCGCCGAACCACTTCTCCGAGAGCCGCGCGATCGTGCCGTCCTTCTTCATGCACTCGATCACGTGGTCGACCTCGTTGCGCAGCGCCACCGACTGGATCGGGAAGGGCGCAGCCCAGTGCGCCCGCGTCTCCTTCAGAAGCAGGTCGGGCACGAACTGCGGCGTGCGGGTGGCGGCGAACTTCACCACCGTGTTTCCGGCGAGGTTGGCGTAGGCGCGGCCCGAGAGCACGGCCTGCACGGCGTCGGTGTTGGTGTCGTAGGCCTGCACGGTGAAGCCGTAGCGGGCGGCGTTGGCCTGCGCCCAGGTGTCGTAGGCGCTGCCCTTGTTGACGCTGATCGCCTTGCCCCGCAGGTCCTCGAGGCTCGCGATCGGGGCCGAGCCGCGGCGGATGCCGAACTGGAAGGCCGTGAACAGGTAGCCCTCGGTGAACAGCATGTTCTGCGCGCGCTCGGCCGTCGCGGTCGTGGGCGCGCAGAGGAAGTCGTAACGGCCGGCGTTCATCGCCGGAATGAGGCCCGAGAAGCTGGCGCTGTCCATCGTGAGCGGTCGGCCCATGCGCCGCGCCACCTCGGTGAAGAGATCGACGTTGAAGCCTTCGACGCCGCCTCCGAGCTTCGGCATCGCATGCGGGGCGAAGGTGCCGTCGACGGCGCAGCGGAGCGGCGCCTGCGCGGCAGCTTGTGTCGCGGCCAGCGCCGCCGCAGCGGCGAGAGCGAGCGTGATGCGTGCGGTTCCCATCGGATAGCCCCCTGGTGGACGTACGTTGAGGCAAGCATCGCCCACGCCGCGCCGCTTCGCAATCGCGCTGCAACATTGATCGCCGGTGCCGGCGGCTGTAGCGTCCGGATCAGTCCTTGCAGAGGGGAGGTAGAGCAATGACGACCATCACGCGCGGCCTGCCGCGCCGAGCCCTGCTTGCCGCCGCGGCCGCCGCGGGGCTTGCCTTCGCCGCGCCCGCCTCGGCCCAGGCGCCGCAGTTCTTCCGCATCGGCACGGGTGCCGCGGGCGGCACCTACTATCCCGTCGGCGGCATGATCGCGAACGCGATCTCGTGCCCACCTGGCGCGCCCTGCCGCGAGGCAGGCGGCACCGCGGGGGTGCCGAACCTCGTCGCGGTCGCGCAGGCGACGCAGGGCTCGGTGCAGAACGTCAACCTGATCCAGTCGGGCGCCGCCGAGAGCGGCTTCTCGCAGTCCGACGTCGCGCACTGGGCGTTCACCGGGTCTGGCCTGTTCGAGGGGCGGCCGAAGCTCGACCGGCTGCGCTTCATCGCGCACCTGTTCGGCGAGCAGCTGCACGCCGTCGTGCGCCGCGACAGCCCGGTGCAGCGGCTGGAGGACCTGCGCGGCAAGCGCGTGGTGGTCGGCCTCCAGGCCTCCGGCGCGCGCATCGGTTCGGAGCTCGTGCTCGAGGCCGCCGGGCTGCGCGGCGCCTACACGCCCGAGTTCCTCTCGGCGCAGCAGGGAGTCGAGCGGATGCAGGACCGGGGTCTCGACGCGGTGCTCCAGGTGGTGGCCGCTCCGGCAGCCGCGTTCACCGAGTTCTGCTCGCGCGCCGGCTGCCGCCTCCTTCCTTTCTCGGACGCGCAGATCCAGGCGGTGAGCCAGCGCGCGCCGTTCTACAGCCGTGGCGTGATCGCCAAGGGCACCTACGAGGGCGTCACCGAGGACGTGCCGACGCTCTCGGTCGGTGCGGTCTGGCTGGTCGGCGCACAGGTGCCCGACACCCTCGTCTATGAGATCACCAAGAGCCTCTGGAGCGACACCACCAGGAGCCTGCTCCAGCGCGGCCATGTGCGGGCGCGCGACATCGTCGCCGAGACGGCGCTGCAGGGCCGGGGCGAGGTGCCGTTCCACCCCGGGGCGGAGCGGTTCTACCGCGAGGCGGGGATGCTGCGCTGAGCGGGCGTCGGCGCTGAGGGCCGACGGATGGCGGGAAGCACCCGCCATTCGCCGCCGCGCATGAGGCGCGGGCGGTGAGCACCACGATCGACTACGCGAAGGCCGAGGCGCTCGAGCGGCAGTACGATCAGGAGCTGAACTTGCGGACGCTGCACGGCTGGGCCGGCCGCGCCGTCTCCTTCGTGCTGGTCGCGCTCTCGCTCTATCAGTACTACACGGCCGGGTTCGGCGTTCCGCCCGAACACTGGCACAACGCGATCTACCTCGGTGCAGTGCTCGCGCTGATCTTCGTGCTGTTCGGCGCGGGGCGGACCGGCCGTCCGGGCATCATTCCCCGACTCGGCGGCGTTCCGGTGACGGACTGGCTGCTCGCGGCCGCCTCGGTGGCGGTCGTGCTCTACCTTCCGCTCGACTTCGACCAGCTGACCTTCCGGATCGGCGTGCCGAACACGCCCGACCTGGTGATGGGCTCGATCCTGATCGTGCTCATCCTCGAGGCGACGCGGCGGTCGATGGGCATCGTGCTGCCGATCATCGTCATCGTCTTCATGCTCTACGGCCTGTTCGGCTACCTCGTGCCGGGCGTGCTCGCCCACCCCGGCGCGAGCTTCGGCAACTTCATCAGCCAGCTCTACATGACGCAGGAGGGGATCTTCGGCATCCCGCTGAAGGTGGTGGCGACCTTCGTGTTCCACTTCGTTCTGTTCGGCGTGATCGCAACGAAGATGGGCCTCGGCCAGTTCTTCATCGACATCGCGACGGTGGCCGCAGGGCGCTATCCGGGCGGGCCCGCGAAGGTGTCGGTGCTCTCCTCTGCCTTCTTCGGCACGATCTCCGGCTCCTCGATCGCCAACACGGTGACGACCGGCAGCCTCACGATCCCCGCGATGATGAAGATCGGCTATCGCGGCACCTTCGCCGGCGCGGTCGAGGCGGCGGCGAGCGCGGGCGGCCAGATCACGCCGCCCATCATGGGCGCGGCCGCCTTCATCATGACCGAATTCCTCGGCGTGCCGTACACCACCATCATCATCGCCGCGATCGTTCCGGCAACGATGCACTATCTCGGGGTGCTGGTGCAGGTGCATCTCGAGGCGAAGCGCACCGGCATCCGCGGCATGGACGAGAGCGACCTGCCGCGGCTGTGGCCGACCATCGCGCGCGGCTGGCCGACGGTGATCCCGCTCATCATCCTCGTCGGCACCATCATCCAGGGCTACACGCCCTATCTCGCCGCCTTCAACGGCATCACCGCCTGCATCGTCATCGGGCTGATCAACCCGATGAACCGGATGACGCTGCGCGACCTCTGGGACGCGTTCGAGACCGGTGCGAAATACGCGCTCGCGGTCGGCATCGCCGCCGCGGCGGTCGGGATCGTCGTCGGGGTGATCACGCTCACCGGCGCAGCCTTCCGCCTCTCCTTCATGGTGACGCAGGCGGCCGGCAACCTCGCGGCCTCGATCCACCCCATCTTCGCCCTGCTTCCCGTCGAGCTCGCGAGCCTCAAGGGCATCACGCTGTTCCTGACGCTCTTGTTCGTCGCGCTCACCTGCATCGCCATGGGCGCGGGCATCCCGACCACGGCGCTCTACATCGTGCTCGCGGCCATCGCCGCCCCGGCGGTCGAGCAGCTCGGCGTGCCGCCGATCGCGGCGCATCTCTTCATCTTCTACTACGGCCTGCTCGCCGACCTGACGCCGCCCGTCTGCGTCGCCGCCTATGCGGCGGCCGGCATCGCCGGCGCCAACCCCTTCAAGACCGGGCTCACCGCCTTCCGGCTCGGCTCGGCCAAGGCGCTCGTGCCCTTCGTGTTCGCCTATTCGCCGGCGATGCTGATCGTCGCGCCCGGCTTCACGATCGGCGAGTTCCTGCTCGTCACGGTGTCCTGCGCAATCGGCGTCTGCGCCCTCGGCGTCGCGCTCACCGGCTATGCCTTCGCGCCGATGGGCTGGCCATCTCGCGCCCCTCTGCTCGCGGCAAGCCTGTTCATGATCTCGCCAGGCCTGACGCCGACGCTGGTCGGCACGGCCATCGTCGTGCCGATCCTTGCGATCAACTACCTCGCCGCCCGAGGCGCGGCTCAGGCCGCCTCGGGGTAGAGGCTCCTGAGGCCCGCCTCGGAGGCGGCGCAGCGGCCGCGCTCGGTGATCAGGCCGGTGACCAGGCGCGCCGGCGTGACGTCGAAGGCCGGGTTGGCGGCGGCGCTGCCGGGCGCGGCCACACGCACCCGCACGGGCGCGCCGTCCTCGCCCCTGCCAACCACGTCGGTCACCTCGTCAGGCGATCGTTCCTCGATCGGGATGGCCTCCCCGGTGGCGAGGGACCAGTCGATCGTCGAGGAGGGAAGCGCCACCCAGAACGGCACGCCGGTGTCGTGGGCCGCCAGCGCCTTGAGATAGGTGCCGATCTTGTTGGCGACGTCGCCGTTGCGGGCCACCCGGTCGGTGCCGACGAGCACGAGATCGACGAGGCCGCGCTGCATCAGGTGCCCGCCCGCGTTGTCGGCGACCACCGTGTGCGGCACCCCGTGCGCGCCGAGCTCGAAGGCGGTGAGCGCCGAGCCCTGGTTGCGCGGCCGGGTCTCGTCCACCCAGACATGGACGTTGATCCCGCCATCGTGGGCGGCATAGATCGGGGCGGTGGCGGTGCCCCAGTCGACCGTCGCGAGCCAGCCCGCGTTGCAATGGGTGAGCACGTTCACCGGCCCGCTCTTGCGCCGCGCGATCTCGGCGATCAGCGTCAGGCCGTGGCGGCCGATCGCCTCGCACATCGCCGCGTCCTCGTCGGCGATCGCGACCGCTTCCGCCCAGGCACGGGCGGCACGGGCGGCGGCCGGCAGCGGGGCCGCGGCGCGGCGCACGCGCGCGAGCGCCCAGGCGAGGTTGACGGCGGTCGGCCGCGTGGCCGCGAGCGTCGCCTCCGCCGCAGCGAGCCCGGTGTCGGAGGGATCGGCGGCGATGGCCAGCGCCAGGCCGAAGCCGGCCACCGCGCCGATCAGCGGCGCACCGCGCACCTGCATCGTCCTGATCGCCACGGCCGCCGCCTCGGCTGTCGCGATCTCGAGCCAGACGACCTCCCAGGGAAGCCGCGTCTGGTCGAGCACGGAGAAGCCCGCCCCGTCGGCGCGCGGTCGGATGCTGCGCGTCGTCTCGCCGCCGAGGCGCATCAGCGCGTCATCCGCCGCATCAGTGCGTCAGCCGCTGATGCAGCACGCAGATGAGCGTGAACAGCCGGCGCGCGGTGTCGAAGTCCACCTCGATCTTGCCGTCGAGACGCTGGCGCAACAGTTCCGCCGCCTCGTTGTGCAGCCCGCGCCGGCCCATGTCGATCGCCTGGATGCGGGCCTCGCGTCCGTCCGCCACCGCCTCGGTATGGGCGTGCACCATCATCAGGTAGTCCTTGATCAGCCGCCGGAAGGGGCCCATCGCGAGCACCACGGCGGTGATCGGCGTCCCATCCGGGCGGCGTATGTCGAAGGCGAGCCGGCCCTCGACCAGGCCGAGATGCAGCGTGTACGGCCCGTCCGGCGCACCGGCGGGAATGAAGCGGTTCTCGTGCAGGATGTCGGCCACCGCCGTGGCGCGATCGGCCTCGAGCTCGTCGTTCAGCCGCGTCAGCGCCTCGCCCTCCAGTACCACCTGGCCGATGCGGGTCCGCTGCGGCATGCGCTCAGCCCGGCCGTTCGGGGAGGTCCGGCCCCTGCTCCTGCCCGCTTATCCCGAAGGCGAGCATGAGCCCGACCGTCGCGCCCTTCACGGGGCGGAGGAACAGCAGGCAGAGCACGAGGGTCAGCGGCAGGAAGATGGCCGCCATCACCCAGAGCTCCGGCGCGCTGTCGCGCTCCACCAGCAGCATCAGCGGCACCACGATGTGGCCGACCAGGAAGATCGTGAAGTAGGGCGGCGCGTCGTCCGCCCGGACGCGGCCGAGCGGGGCGCCACAGGCCTCGCAGCGC
>Ga0272446_1000881_pt1 | contig 45666 bp, 33 predicted proteins | sample YNPCB0061_FD_194587 | JGI IMG/M metagenome (GOLD analysis project Ga0272446, IMG submission 194587) | Hot spring microbial mat communities from Yellowstone National Park, WY, United States - YNP-CB-006-1 | ecosystem: Environmental > Aquatic > Thermal springs > Hot (42-90C) > Sediment | place...
ACCGGGGTGGACCTGAGCTCCGGGGGAGTCGCGCCGGGCTATCGCTGCTGTTCGATCATGCCGATGTTCCTGCTACGGCGCGGGAGGAAACTGCGCCGCACCGCTGATCGAACCGCCTTCCAGAAATGGTATACCGCTGTCGGTCAGCGTATTCCCATATACATCAGTGACACGAAAGGTGTACGGCCCAGCGCCCATGCCGCTGGTTGCAACGAAGTAATTGTACTCTGTACGGCTGACCGTCTGCCACTGACCATTCGAGCGGCGGTACTCAAACTTCGCAATCGGGTTGCGGTGATTGCGTACCTGCACGGCCGTCCACCACTGATTGCTGCCTTCCTTGAAGCGATACACGATCGGGCCAGGGAGCGCAGGGCTCACTACCCGCCAGCGAATTGGCACCCGGCCGGCGACAAGATCGGCAATCTTCGCGAACGCCTGCGGACTCATATCGACATCACCAGCCGGGCACTCGGGGCACCGGTCCACAATGCGAACGGTCACGGTTCCCTTCGGCCCGGTAATCTCAATGAATGCGCCACAGAGTGCGGCATTCGCGTAGTCAACCTGATTCATGGCGGCTACCATCAGATCGTTCGGCGATGGGTCGAACATACAGTTGCCGCTACCGTCGGCATTGTAGTATGTGCCCTCGCCGGTGTGATAGGTCGTGCCGCCTGCTGGCGGGCGTGTCACCAGCGGCAGGTAGATGGTGAAGTCCGCATTCTGGGCACGTGCAATCGGCAGGCTGCTCACGAGAAGCATCACCATACCAAGCGCCACGATGAGGCGGTAGAGCATGCGCGGTCCTCCTTCGTGCAGTCGTTCCACGACCAGCATACCCTACCGGACCAGGCAGGCAAGCTCGCAACTTTACAATCGCATCACGCCTGCGTGTATGAGGAAAACACCGCCTCTGCCGCGGCATTGCCACCGCAGATCACGGCAACTGGCGCGACGCTGCGCCCCAGATCGACGCCACCACCCTGGATGGCAGCGATCACTGCCGCGCCCGCCGGCTCGACCAGCTGGTTGCACTCGGTCCACAACCAGCGCATCGCCTCGACCATCTGCCCGTCGGTGACGAGCACTACTTCGTCCACGTAACGTTGCGCCAGCGCGAGCGTTCGTTCGCTGATCGCGCGCGGCGAGAGTGTATCGGCGATACTGTGCACTGCCGGCAACTCCACCAGCCGCCCGGCCTGCAGGCTGACGGTCAGCGACGGGGCTCCGACCGGTTCGACACCAACAATGCGTACGCCGGGACGGGCCTGTTTGAGCGCTGCGGCCACCCCACCAATGAGTCCGCCGCCGCCGACGGCGATCAACGCCAGGTCAATCTCCGGCACATCGGCCAGTAATTCTATGCCGAGCGTTCCCTGCCCTTCCAGGGTGCGCATGTCATCGAAGGGATGGACGTAGTACAGGTCTTCCGCTGCCGCATGTTCCAGCGCGCGTGTATGCGCATCGTCCCACGCCTCACCATAGCGGATCACGTGCGCGCCCCACGCAGCGATACGCCGTTCGCGATCGGCGGCGGCGTGCGCCGGCAGGTAGACCGTTGCGGGAATGCCAAGTCGCCAGGCTCCATACGCCAGCGCCAGGCCATGATTGCCGCCAGACGCCGCGATCACGCCACGCGACCGATGCGCTGCATCAAGTTGCAGCAGGTGGTTGAATACGCCACGCGCTTTGAAAGAACCGGCGACCTGCATGTTCTCCAGTTTCAGGCGCAACGCCGGATGGAGGTCGCCGCGCAACGCAGGCGGCGGCGCCACTGGCGTGTGGCGAATGTAGGACGTCATGCGATCGCGCGCGACGACGATCGATTCCAGCGGGAGCATGTGCATCATGCTGGTCGGTAGGGGTGGCTTGCAGGCCACCCACACGAGAAGCGGCCCATACGCCATTCACGCGCCTCAGCGCATCGCAATGTCAAGCACATCACGCAACATCGCCGCCGCTGTCGGCACCGGATCGGTCTCACGTGTCGTTGCTGTTTGTATGCCGGAGATGTCGGTAAAGTACACGACCCCCATCTCATCGGCGCGCATGCGCGCCAGCGGGTGATCGAGCGGTAGCGGTGTCGGGCGAACACTGAGGCGAATATCGTCGCCGAGCCGTTCCGCCAGGCAGAGCAACACGATACGTTCGCCACGTGCCATTGCCGCGCGTAAATCGTCCGCCGTCAACGCAGTGATCCCGGTAACGGCAACATCAGCCAGTGTCGTCGGGCGCCGCAGTACGGCGTTGGCGACGATCGTCAACTTGTTGGCAGAGTCCCATCCTTCCACGTCGAGCGACGGATCGGTTTCAGCCAGGCCGCGGCGCTGCATCTCGGCCAGCGCGTCAGCATACGAGGTTCCTTGCTCCATTGCGCGGAGTATGCCCTGGGTGGTCCCGTTGAGCACCGCCTCGACCCGCTGGATGCGCGCGCCAGCCAGGTCGCGCCGGCCAATCGCGATCGTCGGCAACGAACCGCCGACGCAGGCGCTAAAACGCAGCGCCGGCCAGTCGCGCGGATTGCCGCGATCGGCACTCGCAGCACCCATGTCGCTCAGGCCAGCCAGTTCGGCATAAGCCAGCGCCAGCGGCCCCTTGTTGGCCAGCACGACATGCATACCGCGCCGCAGCGCGGTACGTGCAGTGTCAAGCCCTGGCTGGCCGTTCACCAGGTTGACCGGCGTCGCTTCCAGCAGAATATCGGCCTCGATATGCGCCGCCAGTTCGACCGGGCCCATGCCGGCCTGACCACAGCCAGGCATCGCCGCGACACTCTGCCGCTCCTGCTTGAGCGCCAGAATGGCGCCCGGATCAAGCCCCAGAGCATCAATCGCCGCACCGCCCGAGTCTACCGCAGCCACGACGCGCAATGCGACGCCATACTGCTCGGCAAGTAGCGACTCCTGCGATTGCATGATGGTGAGAAAACTTCGGCCAACGTTTCCCAGGCCGCTCAGGATCAGGCGATAGGTACGCATCAGCTCACCAGGATCAGGGGACAGGCATTCAAACCAGGCGCTCTGCACCCGACATCGTCGGGCATTGTATCACGTTTCCCCCGAGTGATAGCGACTTCTTCGTTTGTTGTGGCGAAATCGTTCCTGTATGTGCGGACGCCATATGCTATGCTAGGGAGTCACAGGATTCAGATCGTAGGCAAGGCTGCGCGCCAGACTGGAGCGACACTCGTCGTCATGAATGACGCGGTGGCGCCGATCCTGCGTTGTTCTCGCCTGCGACGGCGTGACCCTCCCACGGAGGAAGGCTCGCGAGCTGCGCTGGTGCTCAGTGCCCATCCGAAGAACGGATGGTCTGGATGTCATTGCGAGCGAAGCAATCTCCTTATCAAACGTCGAGATTGCTTCGTTGCTCACGCTCCGCGCAATGACAGGCGGCGTATCGTTATTCGGAGAGACACGTGGTCCTGTTCGTGACAAAAGGAGGATGTTATGGCAATTCTTGAGACCATTGGAGAAGTGCTCTTTGAGAAGACCTTCGGTATTCCAAACATTGTGGTTGGGGTTGCGGCAATTGCGGCGGCGCCAGTGGTTGTGCCGGCGTTGCGCCCGGTAACGAAATTCGTGGTCAAAGGCGGGATCATTGCCGCCGACCGGACAAAGGCTGCCTTCAGCGCAGCCAGTGAACGCACCAGGGCCGCCTTCAGCGATGCCGGCGAGCGCTGGAGCGACCTGATCGCCGAGGCGCGCGCCGAGGTCTATGCGACGCCGCAAGCAGCCGGGGCGCCGGCGCAAACGCTTGCGCCGGAAATGGCGGAAGGTTAGGCGCGCAGGGTATCGGCATCGCCAATCGCCTCCCACGGCAGGCCGAGATCGGAGCGGCCCACGTGGCCGTAGACTGCCAGGCGCCGATAGAACTGGCCCTGGTGCATGCCGGCAAGCCGTCGCAGGTTGAAACGGCGGAGGATCGCGCCAGGGCGAAAATCGAAGTGCTGCCTGACGCGTTCAGTGAGTTTATCATCGGCAATGCGCCCGGTGCCGAACGTCTCGACCCGAACGCTGACGGGGCCGGCGATGCCGATCGAATAGCTGAGCTGGACTTCGCACAGATCGGCCAGCCCGGCGGCTACCACATGTTTTGCTGCGTGGCGCGCAGCGTACGCACCAGCCCGATCGATGCGCGTCGGGTCCTTGCCGCTGAGCGCCGCGCCGCTCTGACGTGAAAAGCCGCCGTAGGTATCAACGCCGTTCTTGCGGCCGGTCAACCCGGCATGCAATGCTGGCCCACCCTCCAGCATCATCCCCTCGGGATTGATCTGCAGGCGTGTGCGCTCATCAGGCACAACAGGCTGTCCATCGAATGCCGGAGCAATGACATGCTCGGCCAGGTCGGCACGCAGCGTCGCCAGCGACGGATATTCGGAGTGCTGGCTGGCAATGAGCGTGATGCTGTCTATCCGCCGCGGCTGGTGATCGGCAAAGGCGATGCCGACCTGGCACTTTGCATCGGGCGCCAGGTAACGCAGCGTCTGCCGGCGCACGTGATCGTACCGGCGCATCAGTTGATGCGCGCACCAGAGCGGCAGCGGCGCCAGTTCCGGCGTGTGGGTGCAGGCGAAGCCGAACAGGGTCACATTCTCTTGCGCGGTCAACCGATCGAGGTCACCATCATCGAGCGCCATCTCGTCGACACGCGGGTAGGCGCCGTTCGTTTCGCTCAGGCTGGTCATCACCGTGCATGTGCGCCCATTGAAGGCACCCTGGTCGTACCCGACATCGAGAATGATCTCACGCGCCGTATTCGGGATGTCAACCACCGCGTCGGCGGTGACCTTCACGGAAACGAACAGAATGCCGGTTGAAACGGCGCACTCCGCGATCACCGACGCGAGAGGATCCTGGCGCAGATAATGACCGACGAGCGCGTCGCTGATCTGGTCGCAGAGCTTATCAGGATGCCCCGCGCTGACCGACTCGGATGTGAAAATATACTCGGCTGGCATACACGTCTACCTCCGCCTCATGGCAGATCTCGGGCGTGAAAGTTCCTTTGTCATTTCGCTGATCAGGAGCGGAGCAACTGCCGTGCCGGCGGCAAGCGCCCAGTCGAACGGGCCTAGTGGTACAACGCCAAGAATGCGCCGCAATCCAGGAAGGAGTGTCGCCAGGACCTGCAGCGCCAGTCCACCACCCACGGCCAGCGGCAGGTAGGGGTTCGGCGGGCACGCTGCAGGTTCAAACATCGTGTGCTGTTCAGAGCGACAACTGATGGCATAGAGTAACTGCGCCGCCGTTAACGATGTGAACGCGATCGTACTGGCGCGCGGGCCGATCCCGTAACGTGCCAGACCAGCCCCATAGGCCGTGAACGTGCTGGCAATCAATGTGGCGCCTTCCAGCCCGATGCGCCCCACATCGGCGCGCGAAAACATCGGCGCCTGCGGGTTGCGTGGCGGGCGCGCCATCACGTCAGTTTCGGGGAGCTCGACCCCGAGCGCCAGTTCAGGGAAAATATCCGTCACCAGGTTGATCCACAACAACTGGATCGGGTTGAACGGTTCACCCAGGCCGGCGGTTGTCGCCAGCAACATCACGCCGATTTCACTTGCATTGCTTGCAAGAATGAAATGCAGCGCCTTCTTGATGTCATCGTAGATTGCGCGCCCCTGCTCGACGGCGATAATGATTATCTGCAGATTGTCATCACGCACGACGATATCGGCGACTTCCTGCGCAAGCTGGCTGCCATCCTGCCCCATGGCGATGCCGATATCAGCGGCGCGCAATGCCGGACCGTCGTTGATCCCGTCGCCGGTCATGGCGACGACTCGCCCGGCGCGTTGTAATGCCTGGACGATACGCAATTTGTGCGCCGGGCTGACGCGCGAGAAAATATCGAGGCGTTGCGCCAGCGAGCGGAGCACATCGGGTGGCACGTGTTCAAGTTGCGCGGCGTCCAGACCCTCCAGGTGACCATCGCGTCGGAGCCCGATCTGGCGTGCCACCGCATGCGCCGTCGCACTCTGGTCGCCGGTCACCATGATCGGGTGCAGGCCCGCTGCGCGGAAACGCTCCATCAGGTGCTGCATACCGGCGCGCGGCGGGTCGGCAATGCCGGCCAGGCCGACCCAGATCAGGTTGCGCTGCTCCTCCGGGACATCATTGCCATATCCGTAGGCCACACCCAGTACGCGCAAAGCCTGGCCGGCCATACGCTCATTCTCAGTCACGATCCGGGCGCGATCATCGTCGGTGAGCGGAATCACCACACCCTGGCGCGACTGGAGGCTGCACAGGCCCAGCACCTGGTCCGGCGCGCCTTTGATCGCCAGTAACCCGGCGCCGCCATCATCATGCCAGGTGACCATGTAGCCGCGCTGTTCGCTGCGGGGTTGCGCACGCAGCAACGGAAAACGCTGGCGCAGATCAACGACGTCGATACCGGCATCGAGCGCAGCGTCGGCCAGCGCGGTTTCGGTCGGTGTTCCCCGGGTCGTCAGACCGGCATCGGTACTGACGATTCGCACCTCACTACACAGGAAGGACAGGCGCAACAGGCGCAACAGGTCATCGTCGGCCTGCAGGGTGCACGGCGCTTCGTCATCACAGCGGAAGGCGCCCTCTTTGTGCAGATAGAGGCGCATGCTGGCAAAGACGGACACCAGCCGCATCTGATTCAACGTGATCGTCCCGGTTTTGTCGAGGCACACATCCTGGATGGCGCCAAGCGTCTCGACGGCTACCAGCCGGCGTACAAGAATATTGCGCCGTTCAAGCCGGCGAACGCCAAGTGCCAGCGTGGTTGTGGCGACCGTCGGCAGTCCTTCAGGGATGGCCGCAACCGCCAGCGACACGGCGGTTTTCAGCATCAGGAGCAGACCCTGGCCGCGCAGCACGCCAATCACGAAAACACCACCACAGATCGCGAGCGAGACAAGCGCGAGCTGGCTGCCCAGGAGACGAAGCTGGCGTTGCAGCGGCGTTTCGGGCTGTTCCGTCTCGGCGAGCATGCGCTGAATCTGGCCGACCTCGGTGGCCAGGCCGGTGGCGACCACCAGCGCGCGCCCGCCGCCGCCGGTCACGATCGCGCCACGGTAGATCATGTTTGTACGGCTACCCAGCGGCACATCGCGCTCGACCAGGACACCGGCATGCTTCGCAACCGGAACGCTCTCGCCCGTCAGCGCCGATTCATCAACCGTCAGATCATCGGTCGCTACCAGCCGTGCATCAGCCGGAACCGGCATACCGCGTTTGAGCACAATCAGGTCGCCCGGCACAAGTTCCTCACCCGGCAGATCATGTTCAACACCGGCACGCACCACGCGCGCGACGGGCCTGGCACCGCGACTCAGGCTGGAAATGGTCGTTTCAGCCCAGTTCTCGGTAAAGTAGCCGATGCCGGCATTGATCAGCACGACACTGAGAATGACGGCGCCGTCAGCAAGACCGCCAGTCGCAATGGAAAGTAGCGCCGACGCTCCCAGCAATACGACGGGCAGGCTGCTGAACTGTTCAAGCAACATACCGACGCGGGAGCGGCGACGCACGTCGGGTAACGCATTGGCGCCAAGTTCCTCCAGTCGTTGTCTGGCAACGGCAGGATCGAGTCCGTCGGTGGTTGAACTGCCTTGCAAGCGCGCTACTTCGGCAACATCGAGGAGGTGCCAGGGACGCGACTCGACCCATTCCGATGCGGAGTCTTCCACGCCCGCGACAATTGCGCTGACGCGCAGCTCCAGATCGCCGGCAGAGATCGTTGCATCGCACTGTACCAGCACCGTCCCGGTGAGGATGTTCGCCGAGACGGCGTGAACGCCGCGCTGGCGTGCAAGATGACGCTCGATTCGCGTTTTCTGCGCCAGGTTTCGGTACAACCCCGCAACCCTCAGGCGTATGCGCCCCGGAAGACGGTGGACAGTGACGGCGATCGTCGCCGGGGGCGGCACCGGCACTGCAGCCGGCACGATCGCCTTCCGCGCCGGTCGTGTCGGCATGGTCAGCGACGTGAGCGGCATCGCCTGGCTCAGCACATTGCCAGCAGAGACCTGCAGCAGATCCTGTACACCCTGCGGTCCTTCAATCCGCCGGATGCGCACCACCAGATTCTCGGTGACACCAAACCAGCGCACGCGCATGTCGCCTGGCTGCAACGTGACGTCGCCATTTTCTTCGATGCGAAAGGAGAGCGTGCGCGCCACCTGCACCGTGACCACGCCAAATGCTGTCTCCTGCGGGATCATATGCGGCTGCGCAAAATGGAACTCGATAACCGGCTGCGCGCCACTGCGAAAGACGCGAATCTCGTCGAGCGACTCAACCAGTTGCGGGTAGGGGAGAAACTCGTCAAGCGCCTGGCGCAACTGCGTGGCGTCGAGCGCCTCGCGCAATACCGCGCCGGAGATCAGGCACGACGGCCGGGCGCCGAGCATGGCGAGCAGATCGCGGAACGTGCCGCCCGCCCCGAAAGCGTCTTCCAGCATGGGCTCGAGATCGGCGACGCTGGAGATGGACAGTGGCCGGCTCACTGGCTGAAACGTCGCAGTCATAGGCGGCTACCGATCGGTCTGCCGCGCGCGATAGAGCGCCAGGATACTCATCGCATTCGTTAAGAGTGTGCTTGCAGGGCTCAGCACCTGCCCGCGCAGCGCCTGCACGATGCTGGCACCGATCAAGCCGACAAAGGCCACTTCAAGCAGGTCGAACGAACCGCCGGATGTGCGCCGCAGTATGCCATCAAACTGATCCATACGCGCGGAGACCGCCGACAACACCGGGTTGGCCGGCCGCGGCTCAAGATCGAGGGCGAACAACCCCTGAGTGAGTGCCTCCTGAGACAACTCCTCGGTTGTGCCGTCATAACGAACCAGGATACTCGCTGTTAGCGGATTCGCCTCGATATACGTGACGCCCTCGCAGCCCATCAGCGCCTGTTCAACATGCGCGAAATAGGCAGCGTCGCCTTTGCGCGATGGAACGCGCAGGCGCAACCGGTCGCCGGTCTGGTGGGCAATATAACCGGAAGGAAGCATAACACAGCCTCTGTCACTCTGCATGCGTGCGACTCACCGGATTCAATGCATCGCGCTGCGCATTCAATTCCACCTGTACCTCTGCAGTAATATCGCTCAGTGTCTCAACAAGTACAGCCATCGTCTCACGGCCACGCTCATACCCTATCAGTATCGCCCTGACGCTCTGCTTGAGCAGTGGCCGCCCAAGCGGTGCCAGCAGCGGTGCAACATTGCGCGCCGCCAGTGTTGCACCAACACCCAGAACAACACCGGTAAGAAGGCTTCGTGTATCAGCCACGTTGGTGACCCTCAACTGTGTTCATATGGTGGATAATATCGCGATAGCAATCGTAGCACACAACGTTCGCCAGTTGCGGCAGGTTCGTCTCACTCGTCAGGCCAAGCCGCATCAGCGCCTCCTCAACCTCGAACCAGCCCTCACCCGGCACCTGGACCTTCTTGCACCAGCTGCAGATCGAAACCACATCGAACGAACGCTCACGGGTCGAGTCCAGCAACGCTACATATGTGCGCTCCTCTTCGTACTTTATGCAGCTGTTGAACTCGACGCCGCCATCAGGCAATGGTGTCATATGCAGCTTGATGGCGCGCCGTGCCGTCGGCGAGTCACAGCGCATACGCACGGCGATCGTCTGGCCGCTGCGCACCCGGCTGAGTATCAACTGGTAGAGATGGCGTGTTTCCGGGTCACTGATGAAGCTCCAGATCGGCCGGCTACATACCGTCGCCTGCGTCAGGTGCGAGCCATCGTTCTCGCGCGCGAAAGCGAACCAGTCGTCATTGCAGGAGATGATGCGATCATGCTGATCAATGCGGTAGGAGAATACTCGCGCGGGGGGTAACGGATTCATCGGATGCCTCAGCCGGTGCAGACAAACGACAGGCGCAGCGGAGGCCGATGCGATTGTTGCGCCTCCGTGGCGCGTCTACAGAGCAGGTCGCTCCTGTGTCTGCCATGATTGTACGACTTGCGTCAAGGCGAGTCTATTGCGTTCCGCCTGTTGAAGGTTATGATTTCAGTGCGCAACTCGCTCGCTCCTATGCCCGGTTGCATTCAGACATACAACGATCAGGAGAGCCGGCACGCACCCTTCAATAATCTCCGAATACCGGTGGAACGGATCGCGCCGGATTCGGGTATACTGCGCTTCATGCGCGCCACTCGACAATCTGCCGCCATACCTGAACGTCTCATCGCTGTTCTCTGGTACCTGGTCACGGGCCTGGTGGCGCTCTGGTTGCGCATCGCTGACCTGGGTGACTTTGTCACCGTTGATGAAGCGGCATACTGGATCACACGCTCGCATACCTTTCTGGGTGCGCTCCGTTCGGGCAACTTCGGCGCCACTGCACTCTCGGCGCATCCCGGCGTTACGACCATGTGGCTCGGTGCCGCAGGCATCCTCCTGCAGGGGTGGTTGACCGCCACCGGTCTGTTGCCGGCCGTCACTTTCGCCACCGCGCTGTGCCTGCTGCGTCTGCCGGTGGTGCTGGTTCACACCGGCTGCCTCCTTGCCGGTTTCGTGTTGCTGCGCCGGTTGCTGCCGCCACCCGCCGCGCTGCTGGCCGCGCTGCTGTGGGCCACCGATCCATTCCTGATCGCATATAGCCGTGTCTTGCACGTTGATGCGCTGGCGGCATCGTTCGGCGCGCTCAGTCTGCTGGCCGCGCTCTACGCATGCCAGTCGCCGCGCCGCTACGCACTGTTCACCATCTCCGGCGTGTGCGCCGGCCTGGCGGTGTTAAGCAAGTCGCCGGCCCTGGCGCTCGCGCCGGTTGTAGCAGCGCTGGCACTCTGGGACGCCTGGCGCGCTCCATCGACCGGGCAGACGAAGACATTCCTGCAGAGCCTTCAGGACGCCATGCCACTCATCCTTACCTGGGGTGGGAGCGCGGCAATCACGATCGTTGCCCTCTGGCCTGCGCTGTGGGCCGATCCAGCAGCAGTACTGAACCAGTTGCGCTTCGGGGTTGAGGTGGAGGGGGGGCAGCCACACATGCTGGGCAACTTCTTCCTCGGCCGGCCCGACCCCGCGCCAGGGGCACTCTTCTACCCGGTGGCGCTGGCGTTGCGTAGTACGCCGTTCACGCTGATCGGGTTGCTGGTTCTGCCTTTTGTCTGGCATCGTCTCGACCCGCGCCAGCGGCGCGTTCTGGCAATCCTTGCGCTGGCGGCGATTGTCTTCGTTGTCGCCCTGAGCTTCTTTCCAAAGAAGTTCAACCGCTACCTGGTTCCGGCGTTCCCTTTCGTTGACATGCTGGCGGCGGCAGGGCTGTGGGGAATGTTGAATGTTGCATTGAGCAGAGTGAAGCAGCGTCGCCCATTCCATGCACAACGCACAATGCACAATGTCGTCTTGCTGCTGGCCAGCGCGCTGGCGATTGCGAATGCCTGGTTCTGGCATCCATACGCGATCGCGGCATACAACCAGATGCTTGGCGGGGCAACCGCAGGCGCTGCGACCTTTCTGACGGGCTGGGGTGAGGGGAATGAACAGGTGGCCGCATGGCTTGCCGCGCGCCCCGACATCCGCGGCGTGATTACCGTCGCGCCGAACCCGGGGGTGATACAGCCATACATGCCGTCAGGGGCGCAGGTGAGCCGCCCGAACGCAGGCGCACTGCCGCGTGACGCAGGGTACGTGGTGGTAGACATTCGCCAGGTTCAGGATGGCGAGGTGCCGCCGCCGTTCGATGCATTTTACCTGCGCGTGCCGCCGCTGTTTACCGTGCACATCCACGGCGTTACGTATGCCTGGGTGTATCAGACGCCGCCTGCGGTTGAGCATCCGACTGGCGCATCGTTTGGTGATGCCCTGGCGCTCTATGGCTATGACCTGATCGAACTGCCGGAGCGCGGCCATGAGCTGATCCTGCAGTTCACGCTGTTTGCGCAGGCGCAACCGCCACCCCGCGTCGTGTTGTTTGCTCACCTGATCGGCCCGGATGGCCGGCGAGTTGCACAGGCCGATGTTCCACTACCGGTAAACGAGTGGACACCCGGGAGTTATGCGCGCCAGGATGTGCCGCTGGCATTGCCCGGCGATGCGCCGGCAGGGAATTACCGGCTCTTTGCCGGCATGTATGATGCCGCAAGCGGCGTACGTCTGCCGCTGAGCGGTGTGGCCCACGCCGACCCGGCAGTGGCGGGGCCGGAGGCCGTTGAGTTGCTGAACTTCACGTTGCCGGAGTAGATCGCCCGGCATCCGGGCTGCCGCGCCCAACCTGCAACCACAGCGAGAGAGCGCCGGAGCCTTCAACGGCGCTCCGGTTCCAAACTCTGGTATCATGGTGGCGAAACGCAGCCTGACCACGAAGGAGCCACCCATGCCCGTCTCTTCGGTTCCAACCTTGCATGAACTTTACGCCGGACGAGCGAAAACCCTTGGCCCGGCGCAGATCTGGCCTGAACATGAGGGTGATCTGATCACGCTGGCCTACGGCTTTGCCGCGCCTGAAATGTTCCCGACCGACGATCTGCTGGCCGCCACTGCCGAAGTGCTGGCCGAGGATGCCGCTGAAGGTCTCAATTACGGCCCATCCTATCCTGGCCTGGTACAGCTTGTTGTTGATCGTATGCACGCGCAGGGAACACCGGCGGAACCGGGTAATGTCCTGATTGCGTACGGTTCCAGCCAGGTGCTGGCGCTCTTGCCCGAAGTATTTGTCGAGCCGGGCGATACCGTCATCGTCGAGGGTCCGACGTTCATGGGCGCGGTACGCCATTTTGCCGCCGCTGGCGCGAAACTGTTGACCGTGAACGTCGACGACTATGGCCTCGACGTTGATGCACTGGAGTCCATGTTGCGCGATCTGGCGAAACAGGGCAAACGGCCAAAGTTTATCTATACCATCCCGACCTTCCATAACCCGAGCGGAACGTTGCTGCCACTGGAACGGCGGCAGCGACTGGTCGAACTGGCAAAAGAGTATGGTGTCCTGGTAGTCGAGGACGATGCGTATGGTGAACTCTATTTTGAGAATCCGCCACCGCCGCGATTGTCGGCGCTGAACCACGATGGCTGGGTCCTGCAGGTCGGTACGTTCTCAAAGATCCTTGCGCCTGGTCTGCGTATGGGCTGGGCCTGCGGCAACCACGAAATCATCCAGCGCCTGCATAGTTTCAAGCTTGAGGGTTCAAGCGGCCCGTACCTGACGCGGGTGGTCGAGCGCTACTGCGCCGACGGTCGCCTTGCCCGGCACATCGAGGAACTGCGCGCCGCGTATCGTGAGCGGCGCGACCTGATGCTGGCGGCGATTGCGCGGGAGTGGCCGAAGGATGTGATGGTGCCGAAGCCGGAGGGAGGGTTCTTCGTCTGGGCGCGCCTGCCGAAGGGTATGAGCGCGACGAAGCTACTGGCCGAGTCGGAGAAGCATGGTGTGACGTTTGTGCCGGGGACGCACTTTTACGCCAATGGGCAGGGCGACGATGCGTTTCGCCTCTCATTCAGCTTTGTGCCACACCAGCAGATTGAAGATGGCATTGCCCGGATCGGCGCGGCGTTCCGAACGATGGTGTGAGGTAATGGATGGCGTGAGGCAGGAAGCAAAAGGCACCTCCCACCAGCTGCCTCCTGCCCCGTGCCTCGCGCTTCTTGCCTCACGCCTCTGCTTACAGCAACCGCATCTTCATCCAGGCTGCCGTGTTGTGAAAGTTGACGGCGACGCTCCCTGGCGGCACCAGGGCGTCGCAGGCGGCGCGCAGATCATCGCCGAGCGTCAGGTCCAGCGCCGGCAGGATTTCTTCAAGTTGCGCCAGGGTGCGCACACCAAAGATCGGCGCCGTGATGCCCGGTTGATCCTTCACCCACAGGATCGCAAGCTGGGCCGGCGTCAATCCGTGGCCACGCGCCAGCGCCGCAAACTCGCGCCCGATCCGGATGCCGCGCTCCGTGACGCGCTCGGCATAGATCCCGCCACGCAATACCACGCGCGAGTCGGCAGGCGGCGCCGATACGTCGGCATAGCGCCCGGCAAGCACCCCCTGCGCCAGTGGCGCCCACGAGATGACCGCCAGACCATGCGCCCGGCAGAGCGGCAGCAATTCATTCTCGATGCGGCGGTCAAGCAGGTTATAGGGCGGCTGTTCCGAAACGTACCGTACATATCCCTTGAGTTCGCTGACCATCAACGCTTCCATGACCTGCCACGCGGGATGCGTCGAACAGCCGATGTAGCGTACTTTCCCCTGGTGCACCAGATCCGTCAGGGCAGCCAGCGTTTCGTCCACCGGCGTGTCCGGGTCTGGCCGGTGGATCTGATAGAGATCGATATGATCGGTTTGCAGGCGACGCAGGCTGTCTTCACAGGCGCGCATCAGGTGCAGACGCGAATTACCCCGGTCGTTCGGGCCGGGGCCGGTAGGGTTGAATCCTTTGGTGGCGAGAAACACCCGGTCGCGCTTACCGTCGCGCGCCAGGGCGCGCCCCACGACACGCTCACTTTCGCCGCCATTGTAACTGTTGGCGGTGTCGATCATGTTGATCCCGGCATCGAGCGCATGGTCAACGATGCGGAAGGCTTCGGCTTCGTCGGTCGGGTCGCCGAAGTTCATCGCGCCGATGCAGAGTGGCGCTATCCGCACCCCGGTGCGGCCGAACAGACGATACTCCATGGGATTGTTCTTTCTTCAGGTCCTGCGAGTTACGCGGCGGGCGGCGCGCACCGCGTATCCGATGAAACGTGGACGTGAGTATAGCACGCCTCGCAATTCGTGGATTCTTTGTGCCACGGGAGACAAAAAAGAGAGTATAATGTCGCCAGGCTCCGCCAGCACCGGGCCGGGGGTGGTCAGTGTGCCTCTCCGCGTGGCGAGGACAGTGTCGCGATGGACATCCAGCGCATATACGGCCATGGTGGCCATAGCACCGGAGAGGTGGCGAAGCGCCGATCGCACTATCGGCGATCTTCGTCGCCTTTTCGTATTCATACGCCCGACGATGTTACGTGTTTCCCTGCTGCAGTGCCGGGCGACCTGTTCGGGAACCAGCGCGGCGTTGACCGCGTCCAGATGAGCTGCACTCGATCGACCGTCAAAAATCAGCCATCAGCAATCATACTGCAGCGGCAAGCAGCAACCGTGATCCGTGGGCGCGCCGCCATTCCTGCTCGCCGCGCGCCCCACCAGGGCGCAAGGTTTCTGTACGTTGCTCTAGTCTCTGGAGAGTAGCCATTATGAGCGCTATCGACACCGAGGTCCAGACGCATCCAGCTGGCCATACCGACTCCACGCCCATCGTCAATGATTTTTCAATCGTTGCCGCGACGGTCAACGGTTCCGGCAGCCAGACGGCCAACAATGTGCTCATGCGTGCCATTTTCAAAATGGGCGTTCCAGTGAGCGGCAAGAACCTGTTCCCATCGAACATCCAGGGCCTGCCGACCTGGTATACCATCCGGGTCAGCAAACACGGCTACACGGCCCGCCGTGAGTCGACCGAGATCCTGGTGGCCTTCAATCCACGCACAGCCGATGAGGACCTGGCCGCGCTGCCGCCGGGCGGCGTCTGTCTCCATCCCGGCGATCTGAAGTTCGGCGCGCCGCGCAATGACGTCTCGTTCTATCCACTACCGGTTCGCGACCTGGTGAAGCAGTCGGGCGCCGATGCACGACTCCGCGATTACATCGCCAACATGGTCTACGTCGGTGCGCTGGCCGAACTGCTTTCCATTGATATGGGCGAGATCAAGGACGCGCTCAGCCGCCATTTCAAAGGGAAACCGAAACCGATCGATCTGAACTATGGCGTCGTGACGGCTGCAGCCGCGTGGGTACGCGACCATTTGCCGAAAACCGATCCGTATCGCGTGGCGCCGATGGACAGGACGAGCGGCATGATCCTGGTTGATGGCAATACTGCGGCAGCATTTGGCGCTCTCATGGGTGGCATGACCGTCTGCGCCTGGTATCCGATTACGCCGTCGACCAGTCTGGTGGACGCGCTGACCGAACTCGCGCCAATCCTCCGCGCCGATACCGATACCGAAACCACAACCTATGCCATCGTCCAGGCCGAGGATGAACTGGCGGCAGCCGGGATGATCGTCGGCGCCGGGTGGGCCGGCGCACGCGCCATGACCGCCACGTCCGGCCCCGGCCTCTCGCTGATGAATGAGTTCGTAGGCCTGGCATACTTTGCCGAAGCACCCTGTGTCATCTGGGACGTGCAGCGCATGGGGCCAAGCACCGGCCTGCCAACGCGCGTGTCCCAGGGCGACGTTCTTTCCGCGTATTATATGGGCCATGGTGATACACGCCACGTGGTACTCTTCCCCGGCTCCATGACCGAATGTTATGAGTTCGGCTACCAGGCGTTCGATCTTGCTGACCGATTGCAGACGCCGGTGCTGGTGTTGAGCGATCTTGACCTTGGTATGAACAACTGGATGTCGGAACCGTTTACCTACCCGGAAACGCCCCTCGACCGTGGCAAGGTGCTGACCGCCGACGAACTTGATCAGATCAAAGGGTGGGGTCGCTACAAGGATCTTGATGGTGATGGCATCGCCTACCGCACCCTGCCCGGTAACCCGAATCCGAAAGCGGCCTACCTTGCGCGTGGCACCGGCCATAATGAGTATGCGGTGTATAGCGAACGGCCCGGCGACTGGCAACGCAATATGGACCGCCTGGCGCGTAAGCATGAAACGGCGCGCACGCTTGTGCCTGCACCGGTAGTGATTGAGCGCGACGATGCCACGATCGGGATCATTGCCTACGGCTCGACCGATCCGGCCATACGCGAAGCCTGCGATGTGCTGCACGATCGCGGCATATCGGCAAGTTACCTGCGAATCCGCGCGCTGCCCCTGGAAACCACCCTTCGCACCTTCCTGGCGAAGTATGAACGCGTCTATGTCGTGGAGATGAACCAGGATGGCCAGATGGCGCAACTGGTGCAACTGCACGCACCTGAGGCGGCGGCGCGCGTCCGCTCGGTGCGAATCTGTGACGGTATGCCGTTGAGCGCGCAGTTTGTGGTCGAACAGATACAGCAGATCGAGGCATGACACCGGGCGCACCGGCGGCCTTCGCCCCGCTGAACCGGGCCGTGCCAGGCTACGCCAACAATGAGCGGCACCCCATACGACTGGAGCATATCAATGACAACTGAAACGAAAACCAATGGCAAGCCGTCCGTGAACAGGATCGGCCTGACCAGCCAGGATTATCGCGCCGGCGAAACCACCCTGTGCCAGGGATGCGGCCATAATTCGATCACCAGCCAGATTATCGCAGCAGCGTACGAGCTGTCGCTTGCGCCACACCAGGTGATTAAAATGAGCGGCATTGGCTGCTCGTCAAAAACGCCCGCCTATTTCCTGGGTCGCTCCCACGGGTTCAATACCCTGCACGGGCGCATGCCCTCCGTCACGACCGGCGCCATTCTTGCAAATCGTACCCTGCTGGCGATCGGCGTCAGCGGCGACGGCGATACCGGCAGTATCGGGCTAGGGCAGTTCAAGCACATGGTACGCCGCAATGTGCCGATGGTCTATATTGTCGAGAATAATGGCGTCTACGGTCTGACCAAAGGGCAATTCTCGGCCACCGCCGATGTTGGCCAGACGCTGAAATATGCCGGCACCAACGTTCTTCCACCGATTGACATCTGTATCGAAGCGCTGGCGGCTGATTGCAGTTTTGTGGCGCGTTCATTCGCCGGCGACGCCAGGCAGGTGCGCGAGTTGATCAAGGCGGCGATGAGTTTCAACGGCACTGCCGTGCTTGATATCATCAGCCCCTGCGTCACGTTCAACAATCATCACGACTCGACCAAGAGCTATGATTACGGCAAGGCCCACGAGGAGCGCCTGCAGGATATTCAGTTCATCCCACGCTTCGAAGAGGTGCAGGTCGAGTATGAGGAAGGCGCCGAGCGGGTTGTCCAGCTGCACGATGGGCCGATCATCAAGCTGCGCAAACTCGACCGCGATTATGACCCGACCAATAAGTGGCATGCGATCGAGTTGCTGGAAAAGGCGCGCCAGAATCACGAATTCATTACCGGACTGCTGTATATCAACACCGAACGCCAGACCCTGCCCGAAACCATGCATCTGCCCGGTACACCGCTGGCGTATCTGCCCGCGGAGCAGCTGCGCCCATCCCGGGAGCGCTTTGCACAGGGGATGGCGGAATTCATGTAGCACCGGCGGGAGACGTAGGCGGTGCAATGCGCCGCCTACGCCTCACCACGCTTCGATTTGAGAAATGCCTCGCCGCCGCAGGCGCGCGCGTACTCCAGCGCATAGGCCGCCTGCTCGTCATCCTGCTGCTTGAGATACGCCTGGACCGCCGGAAGCAGCCGCGCAACCGCGTCTGCAATGTGCGGCTTGACCCTGGCGCCTGGCCGCTGTGCGACCAGGATGGCGCCATAGAGCACTGCCCGATCTGCTTCGCGCGCCAGGTCCGCGGCCGTCACGCCACGACGGCACGCGGCCTCTGGTTCATTCTCTATCTGTTGTTCCATTACCTGCTGCTCCTGCATAACCATTCACGGTCGAGTGGCGGGGGAGGCCCGAAGGAAACGATCGTCGGCAGGAAGGCTGCCGCAAGAGCCAGTTCACGTCGCCCCGCCGATGGAAGCAAACCATGCCTCGGAGAAGTGTCAACCATTGCCATTGCGATCCTGCGCCGTGTCGCGCACTATGGTATACTTCATTGCCAACACCCGCAACTCAAGACGTACAGTAACCATCAGGAGCAATCCGTGCCATACGTTCCAATTCCAACCATCGTTGAACGTACCCCGCGTGGCGAGCGATCGTGGGATCTCTTCTCGCGCCTGCTGCAGGAGCGTGTCATCCTGCTCGGCACACCGATCGACGATGAAGTGGCATCGTCAATCGTGGCGCAACTCCTCTTCCTGCAGCATGCCGACCCGCAACGCGATATCTGGTTCTATATCAACAGCCCGGGCGGCAGCGTCCGCGATGGGCTCGCCATCTACGATACCATGCAACTCATTTCGCCCGATGTCTGTACCGTCTGCATCGGGCGCGCCGGCAGCATGGCGACCATCCTGCTCGCCGGTGGCGCGCGCGGCAAACGCTATGCCTTGCCGAACGCGACGATTCACTTCCACCCCGCTGGCGGCGGCGCCGAAGGGTATGCGCCCGATATGGAACGTATCGTCAGGGAATTGCTGCGCATTCAGGAAGTTGGCAATGGGCTGCTCGGCAAAGATACCGGCAAGACAGCCGCCGATATCGCGCGCGATTTTAGCCGCGACCGCTTCATGACCCCTGCCGAGGCGCGGGACTACGGCTTCATCGATTCGATCCTGGAGCCGAAGAAGAATTGATGTCGGCAACGGTCCACGCTGCGCAAGGGCGACGCGTTACCTCCTGGCAGGTGGCGGCGCCAGTTCCTCCGCCATCCACGCCGCCATCCGTTGAAGCGCCTCCGGATGCAGGATCAGTGTCAGATGGCTCGCATCCGGCACCAGCCACATGGTCGCGCCTGCCGGTGCAGCCTGCCAGGCTTCCTCGGCCTGCGCTGGCTTCACAATCGCATCGCGCTCGCCGTAGACCAGCAGTAGGGGGGGGTTCAGGCGCGCCAGACTGCCACATAGATCACACGCCGCAATCAACTCCCAGGTGCTGATGGCCGCCTGGATTCGTGGCGCGCGCTGGGCGCGCACCAGATCATACACCGCATGCGCCAGCCGCATCGTTGACGCCTCGCCGAGCAGATCGAGAACGTAGGGCTGCAGGAGCGTGCGCGCCTCACGCCAGCGATCGCGGTTGTCGAAATGCAACTGTGGTGGCGTCTCCAGCAATGCCAGTGCATCAACAACCATGCCATCGGCAGCAGCGCGTGCAGCAAGACACCCTCCCAGGCTAATGCCAAGCATGCCAACGCGGCCATGGCGCGCGCGCAGCCAGCGCGCCGCTTCCACCGCACATTCGATGCTCTGCGGATAGCGTTGCGGGCGCTGATTCTCGCCATGGCCGTCGAGATCGACCAGTAGCACCCCCAGGCCGCGATCGAGCAACGCGCCGGTCAGCCTCCAGGCGAAATAGGTCTTGTCGCACCCGGACCCATGCAGCACGGCGACCGCCGCGTGTGGGCAGGCACGCGGTACGATGTACACTGCCGGCATCGTCCCTTCCGGCATCGGAATGTCAATGCGTGTGGTTGTGTACCCATCATGCACACCAGGCTGGAACATTGCCAGCGGATTGAGGTTGCGCCGGCGCACACCCGCCGTGAGCGCCTGTATCAGCAATGCCGGTAGCACTGCCAGGGCAAGCGCCGGCAGACGCTGCCGCCATGATGTGTTGCGCGGGTGCAACGCGAGGGCGGTGATCGCGAGAAGTGGACGCATTGCAGGGTGGCCCCAGCTCAACCCGCGCCAGCCACGCAGATCGGCCACGAATTCGTACAGGATCATCACCAGAAGCAATGCGCGCACCAGCAACATTTCGCCGTTCCCTTCCGTCCGTATGGCCTTGCGCCCTGCCGCCTTCCCAATTCTTCATACACGTAGTATTATAGCGCCCACGCTTTGATTGCCAATTATACGGAGGAAATATGGGCCTGTTGCAAGGGAAAAAGGGCCTGGTCATGGGTGTGGCAAACGATCACTCGATTGCCTGGGGCATCGCGCAGGCGCTCCACGAGCAGGGGGCGGACCTCGGCTTCACCTATGTCGGCGAAGCGCTCGAACGGCGCGTCCGCCCGCTGGCACAAAGCATCGGTGCCAGGCTGATCGAGCCGTGCGACGTCCAGCACGACGAGGAGATTGACGCACTGATGGCCCGTGTGCGCGAGGTCTATGGAACACTCGACATTATCATCCATGCGATTGCATTTGCCAATCGCGATGAACTCAACGGGCCCTACCTTAAAACGACCCGTGAAGGCTTCCGCATGGCGCTCGACGTCAGCGCCTACTCGCTGACTGCCGTCGTCAAAGCCGCCCGGGATCTGCTCGCGCCCGGCGCCGCAATCGTCACCCTGACCTACCATGGATCCCGGCAGGTGGCGCAGAATTACAATGTCATGGGAGTTGCCAAGGCAGCGCTGGAGGCCAGCGTGCGTTACCTGGCAAATGACCTCGGGCCACGTGGCGTGCGCGTCAACGCCATCAGCGCCGGCCCGATCCGCACGCTGGCAGCCAGCGGGATCGCCGGGTTCCGTACCCTGCATAAACAGTTTGCCGAGGTTGCGCCGTTGCGCCGGAACGTGACACCCGAAGATGTCGGCAAGGTAGCGGTGTGGCTCTGCAGCGACTGGTCGTCTGCCGTTACCGGTGAGATTATCTATGTGGACGCCGGTTTTCGCAATATCTCGATCAGCCTGCCCGAGTAGTGGTCAGCCCCGCCCCGCTCAGGCCTATCCGAAAAACTCTACGCTTCGTGTCATTGCGCGGAGCGCAAACGACCGCCTGCAGCGAGCGCAGCGTGGCTGAAGCACTCTCCGCTCGCGCCGCTCGACTGCTTCGCTTCGCTCGCCGTGACATCCAAACCATGCCGTTATTCGGATAGGCTCTCAATCGATCGATGGCGCCGAGATAGCCGCCGGCGACTCGACATGCGATGACGTGTGATTGTCCTGCCGATCAGGCGGCGGAGGCGGCGGAGGCTCGGCAACGTCGATTAACTTGTAATAGAGGTAGCGCAGCAACAGGCGGGCGACGGCGGCAACCGGAATGGAAACAAACAGGCCGAACGGCCCGCCGAGCGCGCCGCCTGCCAGGATGGCAAAAATCACCAGCATCGGGTGAAGGTGCACTGCCGGCCCCACAATATGCGGAATGATGAAATTATCCTCGAACATCCGCAACACAAAATAGGTCAGGCCGATAGAGCCGGCAACCAGCCAGGCCGGCCATCCCCACGGTGCGGGCGCCTGGAACAGGGCAACTGTGATCGCAATACCCGCTGCCGACCATGGCCCCAGTAACGGAATCGTCTCAAGCACGCCGGTCATAATGCCCAGAACCAGCGCATATCGCACACCGAGCGCGATGAGTGCGATCGTCGTCAGCGTGGCCATAATCGGGATGAGCAGCAGCGTCCCGCGAACATAGCCCGCCAGGATGCGGTCGATCTGGTCACCCAGCGTGCGAATCTCATCACGGTACGGCTCCGGCACCAGCCGGTACATCCACTCGACGATCTGTGGCGCTTCTAGCAGAAGATAGAACGTGATAATGAGATAGGTAACAAAGAGAAGCACGGTTTCAAACGCTACTGCGACCAGGTGCGGCAGATGTTCCGGCAATTGCCGGCTGAAGTCGGCAATCGCTTCGCGCAACGCCTCATTGACCGGTCCAACATCCACGCTGAGGCCCGCGATGGTCATCGGGCTCAGCAACAGCAATTCCTGCTGCATCAGGTTCAAGGTATGCGGGATCTGTGCCAGCAACGCATTGTATTCGCGCTCAATCACCGGGCCCAGCGTTCGCCAGGTAATGTAGAAGAGGGCGCCGACGGTCACATAGAGCACACCGATCCAGTAGGTACGGCCAATGCGCGTGCGCCGGTGCAACCAGGTGATCATCGGGTTGAACAGGTAAGCCGTGATCATTGCGCCGATAAACGGTATCAACACCGCGCCCAGGCCGCGAATCACCCAGAAGAAGCAGGCGGCAATTATCGCAATGGTGATCAACTTGCCAGTCGGTGAAAACCGGATCGGGCGCGCTTTGATGCTCATACGAACCTCCGGCGCAAGAACGATCTCCACAGATCTCGTCGTATTGTACCGCACGTAGTGAACGATTGCAGCACGCAGACGGTGCCGGCGGCTCGTGCGCTGCCGGAGGCAAGAAGTATCACAATCCGCCATGAGTCATCCCGAATGGACTATTCGCCTGGATGGCGTCACCATGCGATCTGCTTCTGGCCGGCGACTGATGATCTTTACTCGACGCCCCATGTCATTGCGAGGAGCATGAGCGACAGCCTGTAGCGAGCGACGCGTGGCTGAAGCACCCTCCTGCCACGCCGATCGATTGCTTCGCTGCGCTTGTAATGACATTCAACCATCCGTTCTTCGGATAGGCACATAGAGCCGGGGACATGCAGACATACAACGATCAGGAGCGGCGGCCAGCACCCTTCGCTACACCACGGCACGGCTCCTCAGGGTACAGTCATCCTGGACGATCGAATGCTACCTGGTATTACTGATGGCACGAATTCCGCGGCTGGGGAGCCTGCGCCGGCGAGGTCCTCACGATCAAGGTGGCGGTACAAAAGTAGGAAGGTACGTACCGCTCTGCTGAAGGGGCAATTCTTCGCCCGCCAGATGACCGCGTCACACCTGTCAATGATACGACTTACGCGGTGGTGTATTCCTGGCTCCGCCAGAGCCTGCGGCAGCATGGTATTCACGATCAAGATGGTGGTCGGCAAACACCACCATAATATAATAAGAGAGAAATACCGCTCTGCCGAAGGCTAGAAGAGCTGTTACGCGGGTCGTCTGCAAGACGACCGCGTAACTCGTATCAATGACGGCTTTTACGGCGTCTGGAAGGCGGGAGCATCTACAATCTGCAATCGGATACGGCGCTTCACGGTAGCCACGCCGGGATACACTTCGCCACATCTCGCGCGACCATACGATCGTCGACTCTGGCGCCCGTACTACAGATTATGCGGGGTGCGCCGCAGCGGAATGTCAGCCTTGAGATGATCGCTCGACTCGCCGCGCAACAGGGTCACTTCAATCGCACCCGCATCAACGGCTGGTACATACCGTGCAATCACTGCCGAAAGCTCGATCTTCAACTGATCAAGCATATCCGGGGTCAGCTTGACCCTGTCGTGAACCAGCACCGTCAGCAGCCGGTCGCGCGCAATATCGGAGCTGCGGGTCCGCTTGCCGAACAACGTTTCCAGAAAGCTCATACTATTCCTCTGCGTGGTCAGTAGTCAGGCAACGCAGGCTCTGTGCGGCTAACCACCGGGTATCGGCGATGGGCGATCACCGTTCGCTGCCCCGCGCCCGGAAGCCAAAGGCACCGAAGATCCGGCTCATAAGACCGGGGCTGTCGTCAAACACGGTCAACGGGACATCCTCACCCGCAAGGCGCCGTGCGATGTCACTAAAGGCGCGCCCGGCGCGCGAGCCGCGATCGAGCACGGCAACCTCACCGCGGTTCGTGCTGGTCACAATCAGTTCGTCGTCAGGAACCACACCGATCAGTTCGATCGCCAGGATCTGCAGCACATCCTCAATACTCATCATCTCGCCACGACTCACCATACGCGGCTTCAGGCGATTGAGAATCAGGCGCGGGTGCCCCTTGTCGAACGCCTCGACCAGCCCGATGATCCGATCAGCGTCGCGAACCGCAGCCACCTCCGGCGTCGTCACAATCAGCACTTCATCGGCCCCGGCAATGGCGTTGCGAAATCCGGCCTCAATCCCCGCCGGGCTGTCAATCAGCACATAATCAAACTCGGCGCGCAACTGATTCGTCAGCGCAATCATGTCATCCGACGTGACAGCGTCTTTGTCACGCGTTTGCGCTGCAGGTAGCAGGCACAGATCGGGAAAATGCTTATCCCTGATCAGTGCCTGGCGCAGGCGGCAACGCCCCTCGACCACATCGACCAGATCATAGACAATCCGGTTCTCCAGGCCCAGAACGACATCCAGGTTGCGCAAACCGATATCGGCGTCGACAACGGCCACCTTCATCCCTTGCATTGCCAGGGCGGTGCCCAGGTTGGCGGTCGACGTCGTCTTACCGACGCCGCCCTTGCCGGATGAGATCGTAATCACCCGCGACATGATCTCTCTCCCTGAAAGGTACATTGGCCGCTGTGCAGTGCACCATGCCATGCGCCAGCCGCAATCCTACCTTCGGTAGCTTTCCCACGGCTCAACGGCGATCTGGTCGCCATCAATGCGCGCGACTTCCGGGGCCCCGCTTGCGGCGCCATCCGGTGCGCGTGCGATAAGATCAGCAATCCGCAACTGGGTCGGCCGCAACTCGATCGCGCAGATCACCGCGGTACGATCACCGAGCGCACCCGCGTGCACCGTTCCGCGCAGGCGCCCCCAGACGACCACGCTTCCGCCGGCGATAACCTCGGCCCCGGCGTTCACATCACCCACCACGGTAATATGGCCATGGTGCCGGACGACCTGGCCAGATCGGATCGTTCGCTGGACGAATGCCGCTTCGCCGCGCTCGTCGGCAACACCAGCGCCGCGTACCGACGGCCGTGCAACGACCCCGGCGGCGCGTGCCGTAGTGCGGCTTTCGCGCGATGTTGACCCCAGCGCCGATGGCTCCAGATGATGCTCGCGCATCAATGCCATCAGTTCAGCCAGTTGCTCATCGGCCAGGGCGCGATCGCCAATGTCAACAACAATCCGCGCTCCGTTGAAAAACTGAGCACCTTGCTCAAGTTGCCCGCGCAGTGCCGCCAGCACATCAGGCCAGCCGGCTGCGTCATCAAGTTGCAGCCGCAGCCCTTCCCTGCTCCCCTTGATCGTAACCAGCTTTGTCATGCACGATACAGGCGTGGCCTGGGGCTGCGCCAGGATACACGGAACACATGTTGCGGTTCGTTGTTCCTTATCATACCATATATTGTCAAGCGTTTTGTAAAACTACTATCCAACATGGTTCGTTATGATGAGGAATCGTGCACCGAAACCCATGCGAACGCTCGTTATGGCAACGCGAGCGCAGCGACCAGTCGCGTCATCCCATTGTGCAGTTGTTCCGGTTCCGTCAGGCAAGAAAGGACGAGATGTGTCCCTTGCTCATAGCCATAGAAATACCCGGGATGCACGAGAACGCCATGGTCAAGCAAGTGCAACACCAGTGCCTCTTCGTCTTTCCAGCCTGCAACAACCTCAGGGAACAGGTAATACCCGCCGTCAGGCGGGCGCACACGGAGATTGGCGCAACCATCCAGCAACCCGATCGCCATGTCGAGCGAGCGCTTGATGCGCCCATGCATCGTATGCGTGAATGCGGTGCCATCCTCAAACATTGCCGGCACCATGGATTGCGTCAGCATACTGGCACTGAGAAAGGTATCGTTCAGGATTTCCAGGCGCGCGCCGAACCGATCGTGTGCGGCGGCATTCAAGGCAATCCAGCCGAGTTTCAGATCCGGCAGGGCGAACATCTTGGAGATCCCGTTCAGATGAAAGACCGGCAACTCGGGGTGAAGCGCGCCAACCGGAGGTACGGACGGAACGTGGTACGGAAATGCAGCGAATACCTCGTCGCAGATCACCGGCAACCCGAGAGCGTGCAGCACAGGCAGCCGCGCCGACACGACCGCTCCAGTCGGATTGTGCGGTGAGATGATCAGCACCGCCCGCGTTCGCTCATCGGCCTGGAGTCGCAGGCTTGCCGGGTCGATGCGCCAGCCGCGTCGCTCATCCAGCGCATAGGGCCGCAACTCGATATGATGCATCATTGCAATATAGTCGAACAGCGGATAACTGATCGATGGCGCCAGCACATTATCGCCGGGATTCGTCAGTAATGCGAACAACAGGCTATACGCCTCGCTCGTGCCGGCTGTGATAACGACCTGATCGGCATCCAGTTGCAGCGCCGGTGTGCGGCCAGCGTAGTACTGCGCAATTGCCAGGCGCGCCGCTCGCAGGCCGCGTGGGTCCGGGTCATAACGGCGACTCGCCCAGTAGTCCGCAGACGCGCGCTGCAATGTGTCGCACGGAAACAGGACCCCCTGATGCGTCGGATTGCTGCTGGTCAGATCGATGTATCCGCCGGTTGCCGCCTTCCGCTGCCGCGCTTGCTCAATGGCGTTCGGCACCAGATCCTCGCCGGCAAGAAAGCCTGTCATAGGTGCGTCCCTTATGAATATGCATTATTAAAAACCGGTAGACGCTCTGCCGTGGCCCTGATGAACATTCAGTAGTAAAACCGGTAGACGCTCCGCCGTGGCCCTGAAGGGCTCGGCTTCGTTCGGCAAAGGCCGCCTGCGCGGCCTGCAGGAGCCGGCACAGGCCGGCTTCGCCCCAGGTAGCCGAGGGCTTTAGCCCGACGGCGGGCGGGCGGTCTGCCGGATGTAATTCTTAACAATCATAAGGGCTCGGCGCGGAGGCACGAAGGCCCTCTGCATGGCCTTCTGGAGCCGGCGCAGAGCCTCTCATTGCCTGGAGTTCCGCGATCACGCGCGCAATCGGCCAGCCGGGCGCATGCCAATGCCCCTCCGGCGGCGGGACGGCGTTCCTTTTCGCGTTGCGACCGCCTTCCCGCCGCCGGATGATTGACTCTGGCGGGCGTGCCGCCCGCCAGGCCACCCTGCTGGTACGCCACCGCCTAAGCGGACGTGTTCACATTTCTCCCGGGAGCGCGGGCATCTTGCCCGCGTAGACGCGACGAGGGCGGGACGCCCTCGCTCCCAGGCGCGTGGATTACCCCGGGTGTGAACAGTTACGCGTAAGCCTCTCATTGACGCGGCCCGTCGCCGATGCTACAATGCGCCCGCGTCCGACGCCTGCCACGGTCAACGACCTGTGAGAGTCGCTGATGAGCATTGTCACCGGGAAACGCATCATCCTTGGTATTACCGGTAGTATTGCAGCCTACAAGATCGCCGAACTTGCTCGCAATCTTACCCTTGATGGCGCGATCGTCAATGTGATCATGACGGTCTCGGCGCAACGATTTGTTGGCGCGGCAACGTTTCAAGCGCTGACCGGGCGCCCGGTGCTGGATGATATGTGGGCCTTGCCCGAAGATGGCGTCGTCGGGCATGTCTCTCTTGGCCAGCACGCCGACGTCGTGATCATCGCACCGGCAACGGCCAATACCATTGCCCGCCTGGCTGCCGGCATATGTGACGATCTTCTGACGACGACGGTGCTGGCCAGTACCGCGCCGCTCCTGATAGCTCCGGCAATGAACCCGCTGATGTATGCGCATCCCGCCACTCAGGCCAATATCACGCTACTCCGCCAGCGTGGCGCGACCGTCCTTGAGCCGGCCTACGGGCGTATGGCCGAGCCCGTGGTCGGGCGTGGCCGGCTGCCCGAAGTGCCAGTCATCGAAGGCGAACTGCGCGCGCTGCTTGGCCGAACCTCCGGCCCGCTTCGCGGACGGCGCGTTGTAGTCACTGCCGGCGGCACGCATGAACCACTCGACCCGGTGCGCTTCATCGGGAACCGCGCTTCTGGTCGAATGGGCTACGCGCTCGCCGCAGCCGCGCGCGACCGCGGCGCCTCGGTTGTGCTGATCAGTGGGCCTGCCACGGTCGATCCCCCGGCAGCAGTCACGCTGGTGCGCGTCGAAACGGCCCGCGAGATGCAACAGGCCGTTCTGCGCGCGATCGATGACGCCGACTTGCTGATCATGAACGCGGCAGTTGCCGATTTTCGCCCGGCTACAACGGCAGAAAAGAAGATCAAAAAAGGCGACGACGAGGAACTGACGATTCACCTGGTGCGCAATCCCGACATCCTTGGCGGCCTCGCGCAGCGCCGTGATCTGGTGAAGGTGGGGTTCGCAGCAGAAACCCACGATCTGCTGGCGTATGCACGATCCAAACTGGAGCGCAAGGGCCTCGATATGATCGTCGCGAATGAGGCCGTCGCCAGCATTGGCGCCGATGATATCCAGATGACGCTCCTTGATGCGCACGGGGGAGTGCGACTGCCGCTGCAACCCAAGACGGCAGCCGCCGAGATGGTGCTCGACGCTATCATCGAGCGTTTTGCCGCCCGACTCTGCCCGCCTGAACAGGTCGATCCCACCGGCAGTGCAGGCGCGGATGAACCAGTGCCATGACAACGATTGACGATCGCCACGATGATGGCACCAGCAGCGCTTCTTCGCAGGATGGCGCCGACGATGGCGCGCCCGTAAGCAAGAATACGGCAGTGCAAAGCCTCGTGCGTTCTACCCGCGCGCTTACGGCGCCGAGCCGTCGCACGGTTGAGCCCACGGCAACCGCTGCACTGCGTGAACAGGTGGCGGTCCTGGTTGGCGCGCTTGGCGACCCGGGTCACCCGCTGCATCACCGCGCCGTCAACGATCTGACAGCCATCGGTGAGGCGGCGGTCCCTGCACTCATCGAGGCGCTCCGCCCGCACCGGCCATGGCTCACCGCATATCGCGCCGCCGAGGCGCTCGGCCAGATCGGTGATGGGCGCGCTGCCGGCCCACTGATCGAGGCACTCAACCATCCTAACAGTAATGTCCGCTGGGGGGCGATTCGTGCGCTGGCCACGGTTGGCGATGCGCGTGCCTTGTTTGAACTGCGCCGCGTCGCCCGCGATGATCGCAGCAAGACGAGCTGGGGCGAGTCAGTCGGCGACGCGGCGCGTAGCGTTCTTGACCAGATGCAGAGCCGCACACTGCTTGTAAGGGTCGCCGAACTGGTCAAGACCGCAGCGGCGTGCGTATTGATGCTCATGGCGCTGATTCTCGCCTGGAGCGTCCTGACCGAGTTGCGCGACGAGTTATCCCGGGTCGGGCGCGCCGAACCGGCGCCGGTCATTGTCGCGCCACCACTGCGCACCGCCGTTCCCCAGGCGCCGGCAACCGTGCCGACATCGGCGATTGTGCCAGCACCGGTAATTGCGGCACCGCGCGACACGCCGGTTGTCGCTGATCAACCCGCCGCACGGATCGGAACGATCGTGACGTCGGGGAACGTGCGCGCAACACCGGCGCGCCAGCCGGAGAATGTGATCGGCAGCGTTGCATCCGGCGATCAGGTGGTGTTCCTGGCGGTTACTCCCGACGGCGAGTGGTATCGTGTGCGGCTCGGCCCGCAGACATCCACGGCATCCCAGATTCGCAGCGTTGACGGCAGCGGGTGGGTGAGCAGTTCGCTGGTGAGCGCGCCCGGCGGTGACGTGCCGGTGGAGACGCCGCCCGCAGTACCTGCACCATAGATATCACGCTGGATTTCAGATGATGCGCAACTCTCAGTATGAAGGATTGGCGTTCTCGAAGACGCTCCGCGCGATCCTCCTCGGAGTCGCGCTACTGGCGTTGAGCGTTGCGTGCGCCGGGTATCTGCTGTTGAGCGAGATTCGCCGTCCGGCAAGCAACGATGCGACACCGGTCGAGTTCATCGTCGAACCGGGCGACAGCACCAGCGTGATTGCCACACGCCTCGGCACGGAAAAGCTGGTGCGCCAGCCATTGCTGTTTACTGTGCTGGTTCGCCTGCAAGGGCTCGAGGGCGAATTGCAGGCTGGTCGCTACCTGCTGCGCGCGAATATGACCATGAGCGAAATCATTTCGGCGCTACAGAATAGTCGCGTGGAAGAGGTACAGATCACAATTATCGAAGGATCGCGCCTCGAGGAGATTGCACAACAGGTCGCAGCAGCCGGACTGATCAACGTGAGTGAGCAGGCGTTCCTGCGCACTGCCCGTAATGGCACGGCATTTCAGGCACAGCATTTCTATCTTGGCAGCCTGCCGCCGGGTGCCAGCCTGGAAGGATACCTGTTTCCCGACACCTATCGCTTCGCCGTGACGGCGACAGTTACCGAGGTGGTTGAAATCATGCTCGATCGCTTCGACGAACAGTATGCGACCTTCGAGCGCGATGTGACCGTGCCGCGGATCGATGTCCATCAACTGGTGACGATGGCCTCCATTGTGCAACGCGAGGCCGCGCGCGAGGACGAGATGGCCAAAATCGCTGCGGTATTCTGGAACCGGCTGAAACCAGAACATCTTGCCGAGACCGGCGGTGGCAAACTGGGGGCCGATCCAACGGTGCAGTATGTTCTCGGGCAGCGCGGTAACTGGTGGCCCCGGCTCGACTCGCTCAGTATTGACGAAATCAATGGGATTGCCAGCCCGTACAACACGCGAGTCAACCCTGGCCTGCCGCCCGGGCCGATCGCCAACCCCGGGCTCGCCGCGTTGCGCGCCGCCGCACGGCCCGACGACTCGGCACCGTACCTGTATTTTGTGGCATCCTGCACCATACCGGGGACGCATAACTTTGCAGTAAGTTTTGAGGAGTTCCAGCGCTTCGAGCAGGAGTATCTGACGTGTCCCACGCGTTAGCTGGCGTCATTGGCGACCCTGTGAGCCACAGCCGTTCGCCGTATCTGCATAACGCCGCATTCGCCCATCTCGGCATCGACGCACGCTACGAACGCTGGCCAACCACACACGCGGAACTGCCGGCGCGCATCGGCTCCTTACGCGCACCACATATTCTTGGCGCCAACGTCACATTGCCGCACAAACTGGCCGTCATCCCGCTGCTCGACAGGCTCGACCCGCAGGCCGCACAGATCGGCGCAGTCAATACAATTGCTCGCCTGCCTGATGGCCTGCTGGAAGGCCTGAATACCGATGCTCCGGCGACCATTGCGACGCTGCGCCAGGACGCCGGTTTTGACCCTGCCGGGAGACGAGTCGTCATCCTCGGCGCCAGCGGAGCGGCTCGCGCCGCCGCCTTTGCACTGGTCGCCGCTGGCGTAATGGAATTGACCGTCGTTAATCGCACACTTGCACGCGCCGAGGAGCTCCTTGGCGACGTTCTCGCCGCCAGCGACGACGATCCACGACTGCGCGCGCTGGCGCCCGACGATCCCGAATTACCCGAGGTCATCGCCACCGCCGCATTGATTGTGAACGCAACGTCCCTGGGCTGGCGCGAATACGAGACACCGTTGCCAGCCACCCTGATCCCGGCGGCGGCGCTGGTCTTCGACATGGTCTACCGCCCGACCCGTTTGTTGCGTGAAGCGGCGCTTGCTGGCGCCGCGACTCTCGACGGGCGCGGTATGCTGGTACGTCAGGCGGCGCTGTCGTTTGAGCGCTGGACGGGCGCAGCGGCGCCGATCGACATCATGTTTGCAGCATTTGACCAGGCGCTTGAGCACACACCATAGGCGGTAGCAGCGTGGACATCGTTCTGGCGGGTCTGTTCGGCCTGGTGCTTGGCGCCGGGCTGAATATCATTATCATCCGATTGCCGCGTGAACGTGGGTTCGGCGGGCCACCACGCTGCACGCGTTGTGGCCAGCGCCTGGCCTGGTGGCAGGCGTTACCGCTGGCCGGATGGCTGATCCAGGCCGGGCGGGCCCGTTGTTGCGGTCGCCGGCTCGATGCCATCTATCCGCTGGTCGACGGTTTGACCGCGCTGAGCGTCATGCTGCTGTTCATGCGCTATGGGCTGAGTGTTTCCTTCTGCTACATCACCGCGGTAACTGCAGTGCTGATCGTCACCGGTGCGATTGACTGGCAGCACCGGTTGATCTACACATTACCCACGCTTGGCGCGACGCTGGCGGCAGGGGCCGTCGCATTCATCGTTCCATACCACAGCCTGCTAAACGCGGTTCTGGGGTTGCTGGTCGCCGGCATCCTGTTCGTCGTGTTCTACCTGGTGGCGCGCATCATGTTTCCGGCGCACCGGGCACCATTCGGCCTGGGCGATGTCTATCTTGGCATGTTCATTGGTGCGGCCCTCGGCCTGACGAATCTGCTCGGCGCGCTACTCTACGGCATGCTCCTGGCGGGAGCGTTTGCCGGGTTGATCGTGCTGGTGCGCCGAATCGGGCGTCGCCCGACGCCGCAGTATATCTCATATGGCACGTTCCTGTGCGTGGGCGCCCTCCTCTACGTACTGATCTGGGGGCTGGCCGGCCCGCGTGCAACCTGGTGAAAAGTCTGTTACGGTCTGGCGACACCACGCCATCTTCTGTGAATAAACCGTCATTCTACGGCATCATGTAGTATGGTATGATGTGGCGACTATCATGCAGCAGAAAAGGTTTCGTCTCATTGCGCAATGGGCGGCCCAGGGCAGGCGCCGCGCCTGTTCGACCATATTGCAGTGAGACACAAGGCGGATGGCAAAGCCGACGCCGCGCCGTTGGGGGTTGTTGTTTGCGCCCGGCCGGGCAGCGCACACCATGTCCTGTGTGTTGAAGGATGAACAGCACTATGCGACGACAGTTCGCGACGTTGCTCGCCCTGTTGAGCGTCGCCCTGTCTGCGACGCTGGCCCCGATCGCCTCCTCCGCCAATGAGCCCGGCTGGTCACCGTTCAGGCGCGATCAGGCAGGGTCCTTCCTCCCCCCACCTGGATATGGCGCCATTGATCAACCGGTCACCGTGATGCTCGAACTGGACGATGCGATTCCTGCCGACGGCGCGTCGCCGGGAATCGCATCCGCCGGCTCACCAGACACGGTACAACGACAGCTTGCCGCACTGGGGATCCCCGTCCTTTTCCGCACACGGCTGGCCTACAACGGTATTGCCGTGACGGCCACGCCGCGGCAGTTTGACACACTGCGCAGGCTGGCAGGGGTTGCCGGTCTTCATGTCATTCCTCCGAAGGAACGATCCGTTTCGCGTACGGCCACCTTCATCGGCACAACCCACTTCTGGAGCGCCAGCGGGGGCCTGACCGGCGAGGGGGTTCGGATCGGCATTATCGATAGCGGTATTGACTATACGCACGCCACGTTCGGCGGCGCCGGGACGCCCCAGGCCTTTCTTGCGAACGACCCCGCCATCGTTGAACCGGGCACCTTCCCCACCAGTAAGGTCGTCGCCGGCTACGATTTCGTCGGCGACGGCTATGACGCTTCCGGGCGCTATGGTACACCCATCGCCGCCCCAGACGCTGATCCGCTCGATTGCGCCGGCCCGGGCACCGACGCGATCCGGCGCGTCAGCGGCGGGCATGGCACCCATGTTGCCGGCATCGCAGCCGGTTTTGGCGTTGATGCTGCCGGCACTACCTATGATGGGCCATACTCAGGCAGTATCTCCTATGAGCGTTTCATCGTCGGGCCGGGCGTCGCGCCCGAAGCGTCGCTGGTGGCGCTGAAGATCTTTGGCTGCCGGGGAACAAGCACGTACCTGACGCGCGCGATTGACTATGCGCTCGATCCGAATGGCGATGGGGACTCAAACGATCGCCTGGTTGACGTGCTGAACATCTCGCTCGGTTCGCCCTTCGGCGGCGACGATGACCCGGATGCAGCGGCGATCAGCCGCGCTGTGGCTGAGGGGGTGGTCGTCGTTGTCGCGGCGGGCGATACAGGCAACACATTCTACGCCATCGACTCGCCGGCCTCGGCACGCCAGGCGATTGCTGTCGGTGCATCCGTCGATGCCGGTCGCGATCCATTGCTGGTGCCCGATACACTCGATCTGCTCACCTCCCGCGGCCCGCAACGCAACGGGTCCATCAAGCCAGATCTGGTCGCGCCCGGGGTCGGGTTGCTTTCGGCAGCAGCCGGCTCGGGGGCCGGTGCGTTGTCGTTGACCGGCACCTCGGTCGCCACTCCACAGGTGGCGGGCGCGGCCGCACTGCTGCGCCAGTTGCGTCCTTCCTGGAGCCCGGCACAGATCAAGAGTGCGCTGATGAATGCGACAGTGCCCGCACGCGATGCCAACGGGGTTCCGTATCCACCATCACTCGCCGGCGCCGGCAGGCTCGATCTGTCAAAACTGGCCGCGTATGATCTCCTGGCGTTCGATGCCGCTGACCCTGCCGCTGTCGGGTTGTCGTATGGTGCAGCGTGGGTAAGTGGCCCACAACAGCTACAGCGTATGCTGCGTATCACGAATACCGGCGACAATCCGCGTACCGTGCGCCTTGCGCCGGTCGTGGCCGCTGAGGAGAATGGTGTGCTGATCGAGACGCCACCAGGACCGTACAGGCTTCGGCCAGGGGAGACGCTCGACGTTCCAGTGACCATCTCGGTACAGCCGGCAGCACTCGACTTCACACGCGATGCAGCCACGCCTGAGCGCCAGGGGCCGGTTGATCCGCCGGCGTTCGATCGTTACTATCTCGCCGAACACAGCGGCGTCGTGGAAGTCGTCAGTACCCTCGGCGCACGCCTGCGGGCGGCACATGCCGGCGATCTCGGCTACGTTGCCGTGTATGTTGATGACGAGTTGCTGGAGTCGTCCATCGCGCCCGGAGATGTCGGTGAGTACCGCGCGTTCCAGCCCGGGCGCCGGCTGGTGCGCGTGACGTCTGCAGGAGCGCCGCCTTCTGCACGGCCACTGGTGGCGCGGGAGTTTGATGTGGCCGACGGTCGCGACTATACGCTGGTGGTGTATGGTAGCTGCGGTAATTCACAACTGGCGCTGGTTGATGAAACCGCTGATGAGCCGTTCCCGCGCGACCGGGCACTGTTCCACGTCTTCAACGGCGACCTGTTATGCAATGGTTCTGCCGTTGACGTCTATGTTGACGGCGTCCTGTTTGCAGCCGGATTGCCGGTTGGCGCTACCAGTGCCTTCGGTACGTTGAGCCCCGGAAGGCATACCGTGCGGTTCGTTCGTGCCGGCGCGTCGCCCACAGCTGATAATACGCTCTTCCCGGGCGAGTCGCCCGATGGTGGTAGAACGATTGTGATGAAGGAGTTTATCGCCAGTGCCGGCGAGGTCATCCTGGCATCTGGTAGAGGATGTTCCGGCTGCAAACACCGCATCTTCATCGGTTACACACGCCCGGGGAACACGCTGACAACGCGTGTTCCGTTCCAGATTATCCCCCGGTCGGCTGCAGCCGGAGCGGCTACGCTACAGGAACAGACGGTCGCGCCGGATGCCACCATGTTCAGCATTAACCTGCGCAACAGCGGCGCGCGTAACCAGCTGACCTCGCCGCGCGGCTCGCAGACGCCGCTTGTCAGCGCCTTCGAACTCTCTCCCGGCGGGCGCAGTCCACGTATCGCCAGCCTTCCCGATAGCCTCCGTTCCGCCGATATTCAGTATGTGGGTGTTACGAGCAGCTATCCGGCGCTCGGCTGGCGGGCCGATCTGTCTGGTGCCGCGATCTTTTTCGGCCTTGCCGGGCACGCTGCCTGGTCCACTCCGAATGAGGTCCAGTATCGTGTGTATATCAGCACGACAGGCCCCGGCGGTGCCGGGTTGCCGGACGATGTTCCGGAGTATATGCTGGTGCATGTCAGCCAGGGCGCAATTACGCCACTGAGCGACACCGATGGCGCAACCCGCCCGGACGATGTGTTTCGAGCACAACTGTATCGCATCCAGCCTGATGGGACGCTTACGGCAGATCGGTTCGCCGACTGGAACTTCATCCCGCCACCGTCCGTTACGCCGTTCCTTGACAGTGCGCCATTCAACACGTCGGTTATGGCGCTCGTGACAACCGCAGGCTTTCTTGGCCTGTCGCCGTCACTCCCACTGTTCAACTATTATGTTGAAACCTATGCGCGTGATGCAGGCGGGTTTACCGAACGGATTGACCGCGTACCGGCAACTGGTACCATCGCCTACGATCTGCGGTTCCCGGCAGTTGCACCGCTGAACACGTCAGCCAGTACCGGCGTTGTACGGCAAATCTTCCCGACACCCTTCGTTTTTGGTGTCGATGGCGCGCAGATCACCGGCATGGTGAATCAGACCGAACTGGCAGTTCGACGATCCCAGGAGGTCCTGCTGCTCCATCACCATAACGCCCCCGGCACACAGGCAGAGGTTGTGACGCTGCAAAGCGCTCGCCCGGCGCTGGCGCCATTGGCCAGGCCTTATCGTTTCTATATGCCAATCGTCGCATCTGAGTAGGCTATTGCCCGGGCCATCTTCCCCCATTCCAGCAGGGGGCGTTGCTCTCCGCAGGAGTGAAGACCTGCACGACCTGCCGGCGGCGGTCTGGAACGCATAAACATCATGGCCCTCCCCGACCTCCCCCGCCGGTGAAGGAGCCGGACTCCATCCCCTGGAGCACCGGTAGAATGTTCCATTTTTCAGATGTTTCGGGCCGCCGGCCCATAGGGATTCTGGTTTCTGATGCGGCGCGGCTTCGCCGCGCCGCATCAGAAACCGAATACTCTACCGAAGTTCCAGGAATGTACGCCGGTTTGTCCTGGCGAGAGAGGGTTGGGGGTGGGGGCGAAGGGTTTCCTTGAAAAGTATTGCAGCTAGTTCACCACAACGCACAATGCTGGTGTACTCGGATTGTTGAAGGTCCCAACGCTCGTCACGACCTGCCAGCTGATATTGCAGCGCGCATCGCTCCCTGGTGGCGGCACAGACCCGAACGCCCCTTGAATCGTCAGCACGAGTTCTTCAGCCGGTGCCAGTACGGCACTACCTGTCCACGTGACACTCCCGCCAGGACCAAATGGCGGTGTTGAACAGGTGCCGGTGGGGGCGCCGCCGACGGTAGCGGTACAGGAGTTCACTGCAAATGCCGCCGGATCAATCGAGTCGAAACTGTCGGTAATACTGGTAACGGTCACATTGGCAGCAGTCTCGTTACGCACCCGAATCGTCCACGTCAGCGACTGCCCCACCAGCACGGGATCCGGTGATGCACTCTTCGTAACGGTCACATTGCCGGCCGCGATCACGTTGGTACTGGCCGCCGCTGTATTGTTTCCAGGCACCGGGTCGGTTTCCGTCGCCGCCACCACTGCCGTGTTGTTGATCATCCCGACCGCGTCAGCGCGCACCACAATGGTGATCGTCGCGTTGGCGCCGCTATTGATTGTACCGAGGTTACAGACGGTCGGCGCGCTACCGATACAACTACCCTGCGAGGGTGTGGCCGAACCAAACGTTACTGCTGCACCGGCCAGTGTATCCGTCACAACCACATTGCTGGCCACTGCCGGGCCGAGGTTGGTCACCGTGACCGTAAAGGTCACATCTGCACCAACGACGACCGACGCCGGCCCACTCTTGCCTATTGAGACATCGGCCACGACCGGCGTTGGTGTCGCCGTCGCCGTCGCTGTGGCCGTCGCCGTCGCCGTCGCTGTGGCCGTCGCCGTCGCTGTGGCCGTCGCCGTCGCTGTGGCCGTCGCCGTCGCTGTGGCCGTCGCCGGAACCGGTGTAAACGTTGCGGTTGGCGGCACCGCCGTCGGCGGCCGCGGTGTATTCGTCGCCGTCGGCGGCACCGGCGTACTCGTCGCCGTCGGCGGTACCGGCGTACTCGTCGCCGTCGGCGGTACCGGCGTACTCGTCGCCGTCGGCGGTACCGGCGTACTCGTCGCCGTCGGCGGCACCGGCGTACTCGTCGCCGTCGGCGGCACCGGCGTACTCGTCGGCTGATTCGTACTCGTTGGCTGTGACGTACCGGTCACCGTCGGCTGATCGGGGCGCGGCGTCTGAGTCGGTTGGTTAGTGGCAGGCGGCACCGTACTGGTGGCCGTCGGTTGCCCAGGTGGCGGCGGTTCAGCCGTCGGCGGCTGAACAGGAACCAGCGGCTCGAGTGTCGCAATCACCGGCGTACTGGTCGGACCGGAGGCGACGGCGCGCGGTGTGGCCGTTGGCGGTTCGATAATCGGGACATCGCCCGGTGTCGGAGTTGGAGCATCAATGGCAGGCGGAACAAACGGCACCTCAACCGTCGGCACACTACCGGCGATGACCGGCGTCGGTGTGCCGAGCGCAGCAATACGTGTAGCCGTCGCGCGCTCGGCCGCCTCAACCGCAGCGAGTTCAGGAGGAATCGCAGCAATGCCGAGCGGGATCAACCAGGGGCTGTAATCGGCGCGTTCCTTTGAGAGGAGATTGAGTGTCGTCGCAAGATCGCGCGGAACAAGTACGCGCGTGACGATCTCTGCAACGCAGCAAATCGATAGCAGCGCCAGCAGCAATGCTGCGGCGATAATCCAGCGCAGCGGCTCAGGCCGTTGCGTTTGCTTTGTCCGGGCTTGCGACTGCGTTTGTGTGTTCATGGGCGATCGGGAGTGAGATGCTGAATGTGCTGCCACGCCCAACTTCGCTGTGCGCCCACACCTGCCCACCCTGTCGCTCGACAAGCTGGCGCGTAATCACCAGACCAAGGCCACTGCCACGTTCAGGCGAACTATTGCCCTCGATACGATAAAAGCGTGTGAACAGGCGATTGAACTGGTCGGCCGGAATGCCGGGACCAGTATCGGCGACATCGATCCGCACCATGACGCCCTGCTGAAATGCAGAGACCGTAACGCCGCCGCTCTGGGTATAGCGGCGCGCATTATCAATCAGCTGGCCGAGAATAATGTGGAACTGCTCACGATCGGCATATACCGGCGGCAAATCGCGTGGCACCGAGACCGTAACGGCAAGACCCTTCTTCTCAAAGGCTTTGCGCATCGGCATGATCACCGTGTCAACAGCCGTCCAGACATCCTGCGCCGCAAATTCGGTATCGAGCGTATTCGCTTCGATACTGGCCACCATAATAACATTCTTGACGATACTGTTCATCAACTCAACACGATTACGCACCGACTCGAGCAGTTCACGTTGATCGGCGCTCAATTCACCGGCCATACCACGCAACAGCAGATCAGTGTAACCATAGATGACGGTCAGTGGCGAGCGAAGCTCGTGCGATATGGTCGCAATAAAGTCGGTTTTTGCCTGGTCAACCGCCGCCTCGGCGGAGATATCGTGCAACACGACCACTTCGCCGATCTGCTGACCTTCTTCAGCAATAACCGGTGCGCTACTCAGGCGCAGGACGCGATCGCCAAGCTCAAAGTGCTCGGGCCGTTCACCATCGCCAAACACCTCGCGGCCCACATCAACCCGTTTCAGCGGTATCTCATCGAACGACCGGCGCACGAGGTGCCAGTCGTGCATATCGAGCATGTGTTCGGCTGCGTGGTTCACCAGCATGACATTCCGCTGGCTATCAAGCACGATCACGCCGTCGGCAATCGACTCAAGAATGGCACGGCGACGCGAAGCCTCACCCTGGACCCGATCGAATAGCACGGCGTTATACAGCACGCTGGTCGCCATGTTCGCGATAGCCGTCAATGATGGAAGCACGCCGCCAGTGAACGCCGACGGCCGGCGATGGCCGAAGATCAGCAGGCCTGCCGGTTCATCCTGGACGACCAGAGAGGTCAGCAGCACACTCTGGTAGCCGGCCACCTGGCCGAGGGCAAACGGAGCCAGCCGGGGTTCATCATCGGGATTGAGAATAACCGCGCCCTGTTCAGCAGCAAGTTCGCGCAGCAAGGGATCGCTTGCTGGAATACGAATATGGCGCAAGCCACGAATCGTATCGGGTGAATCATCATCCACGCGATACCGCAGCGTCCCGTCTTCGGCAAGCAACGCCAGCACATCCGCGTCGGGCAGCAACGAGCGCACCGCACTCTCAGTCACCTTCAGCACCGGCGCTATTTCGATAGCCTTGTTCAAATCGCGACTCGTGCGGTACAGGCGCGCCAGGTGTTCGGTCATCTGATTGAACGCCACCGCCAGGCGACCGAATTCGTCCACTGACATTACGGTCGTCCGCGCTTCCAGATCGCCGCCGGTCACTGCTTCGGCAGTCGTCACCAGGTCGCTCAGCGGGCGCGTGATCCGGCGCGCAATCTGGTAACCAAGAATAACCGAGCCAGCAGCCAGGACCATCGCAATGACCACCACGACGTTCCTGCTGAGTGAGAGTTGCTGGACCTGAAAATCGCGCGACAGGCCGACCGAAAAGTAGCCGACCTGCAGGTTTGCGATCACCAGCGGGCTATACGCCAGTTGATAACCACGCTGCCGCAGTTCCACCGTGAATATTGATTGCGCCTGGCCATTCAACAACGACTGTACCGCCTGCGGCGACATGTCGAGCAGGCTCAGATCCGTGCGCGGCAGCAATGTCGTACTGATCGCCTTGCCGGACAGATCATAGAATGTTGTGACTGCCGCCTGGCTACTCTTTTCGAGCGACGCGAGCAACCGATCCGTCTTGATAGCAATCAGCACGCCGCCGACAACCTGTTCGCCGTTGCGGACCGGCACGGCGGTATAGAAGTATGGTTGCACATCGGGGGCGAAGTAGATCAGATTCGAGAACTTATCGTTGCCATCAACGGTACTTCCGGAGATAATCAGGCGCACGAAATCGAGGTTCGACACATCGGTCCCCGTAATGCGCGCCGGCGGCGCGCTCGGGTCCTCCGAGACTCGCTGCCAGTCAAGCAGCAACTCGCCATTACGGTCAAAGGCGATCATGCGGTCAAAATCGAGGTTAGCGCTACCGACGCCGAACCGATAGTAGGGATCGAGGGCGCGTATCACCTGATCAGACTGACCACTGGCAAATGCTACCGCCATTGCCGGGATATCGCCATTCGCTGGCGCAAACGCAACCTGGCGCAGGAACTCCAGGTGATTACGCTCGCGCCGGACGAGCGCATCAGTCGTATTGCGCGCCACCTGCGCCAGCTGGTTCTGCAATCGTTCCTCCCACGATGCAGCCACAAGACCGACAGCAATCGCCGCACCCGCCATCATGACCACCAGCGTCAGCGCCAGATACGGGAAGATAATCTTGTAGCGGATCTGTGAGCGGAAAACCGACACGATCCTGTGCATAGAGAACCTGCCTTCCGGTGGCGGATCAGCATTTACAGACTGAAAACCACTCTGCACCGGTCCCGTTCATTATAGCCAAACAGAATGCTTTAATCAACCATGACCAATCGCGATCGGCGTGAAAAGACTGTAAATTATTATTATGGTGTAGATAACTATCCCGTCATATCTCCCCATACCCGGCACCCGGTTCAGGCCGACCCCTGCACGTCGCGCCGCAACGGCAACGCGAACGCAAAGACACTGCCAACCCCTTCGGTACTCTCGACCCAGATGCGGCCAGCATGAGCCTCAACCGCGAGGCGACAGAACGTCAGGCCCAGGCCAGTGCCCCGCACTTTACGACCGCGCACCTGGCCGAACTTCTCAAAGATCCGTTCAAAATATGCTGCCGGGATTCCCGGTCCATGATCCTCCACCCAGACAACCAGATACTCCTGACCGTCAAACGTCGTCTGCACCGGCACATCGGCAGGAGGCGCGTGTGGACCTGTTACATAGGCGCCGACCGTCACGATCGCGCCAGCAGGTGAAAACTTGATCGCATTATCAAGCAGATTCTGCAATACGCGCACGATCTTCTCACCGTCAACCTCGATCGGCGGCAGGTACGCCGCCAGGCGTTGCTCAATTCTCACATGCCGGCTTTCTGCCAGGGTGCGCAGGCGATCGATCGCCTGGTCAATGACGCCGAAGATCGGCAGCGGCTTCAGATCCAGCGTCATCTGGCCCTGTTCCATTTTCGAAATATCGAGAAGATTGTTGATCAATTCCAGCATCGTCTGGCTGCCCTGGTAGGCAATCTTCAGCAGATCCTGCTGCTGGTTCGTCACCGGGCCACCAAGGCCACGCTGGATCATCATGATGCCGTTCATGATCGACGTCAGCGGCGCGCGCAGGTCATGCACCAGCATGTGCGTATAGTCTTCGCGCAATTGTTCAAGCTCGCGCTCCTGGGTAATATCGCGCACGATCAGCAACTCGCCATGCGGCTCGCCGTGCGCGTCGTAGACCGGCAGGCGCAGCAAACGCACAAAGCGCTGAACACCGCCGCTCAATGCCAGGTCGCTGATCTGGATCGGGACCGCTCCATCGGCGCCCCAGGCGGGGACAATCGTCTCGTGCGCGCGCGCCTGCAACTCGGCGACAACGTCATCAATCCGCCGGCCGATCAGCATGGCTTCGGCACAATCGCACACCTGCGCCGCTCGTGGGTTGGCGATCTGAATGACCCCATGCATATCTGCCATCAGAATGCCATCGGCGGTAGAATGCAAAATGGCCGCCATACGGTCACGTCCGGCAGTCACCTGCTGGAACAGGCGAGCATTCTCGATCGCCACGGCAATAAACGCGGCCATCCGCGTCAACCGTGCCGCTTCATCCGGATCGAAATTACCGTCGATCTTATTCAGCAGCTCGATCGCACCGATGACCCGTCCCTTGGCAATCATCGGCACACACAGGATGGACCGCGTCACAAAGCCGGTATCATCACTGACCTTGCGGTAGAAACGCGGGTCGGCGTTGACGTCGTCAACGATCTCCCACTGGCAGGAACGCACGACATGACCGACAACCCCCTGGCCAACCGGGACGCGTACACCGGCCAGTTTTTCTTCGCCACCCTCGATCGTCATCACAAACTCGAGATCACCGGTTGCATCGTCAAGGAGCAACAGCGATCCCGCTTCGACATGGAAGTAATCACTGAGTTGCTGGACGACCAGCCGGTATACCTCACGCGTATCGAGGGTTGAGGTCACGGTCGCCGCAATTTCGTTGAGGGTATTAAGTTCCTGATTGCGGCGTTCAGCCGATTCGCGGATGCGGAAGGATGCCACGGCAGCGGCAATCTGGCCACTGAGCGCGCGTGTCAGCGCCACCTCTTCAGGATCAAAGTCGCGTTCGACCTGGCTACTGCAGACTGCCACCACGCCAAGCGACTCGTCCTGCGCGACGAGCGGCGCCAGCAGGACGCTCTGGAGCCCACGGGCGCGCAACATGGCGCACGCCGGATGAGTATCTTCGGGCACGGCGCGAAATACGACCGGGCGACGAGTGCGCAACGACTCGGCGACGGCGGGCAGGTCGTCGAGCACAAACAATGGTGCGTCAGCATGGCGCGGATATTCGCAGGCAACAGTGGCGCGCCGCTGCGCATCAATCAATAGGACGCCCGTGTGGTCGGCATGTACCAGAGGGGTCAATTCCACCAGAGAGAGCAGAAGCAATTCGTCAAGGGTCGTCGCAGTCTCGATCGCCTGCGCGATGCGGGTCAGCGCATCCAGTCGCGGATCGATTCCTGCGATCCACTCAGCAAATTCTGCGGTGTGCACATTGCTGTTCTGGCGCTTCTCATCCATGCTGGAAACTCTGGCGCGCTGATACGCGTGTTCGGGACATCGCGCTCACTCTCCTGGTCAAGAGCAAATCCGGGCGACGTCGATGTATGGGCCCTGCATCATGTCGGATCAGCCAGAGATGTTCCACTGCGCTCTGTGCGCAATGCGCACCCATTCCCCGGGCACGATGATACACCGATCCACTATGATTATAGTCGACCGGATCGACGTGCGCCAGTGCAGAATGACTACAGAACGATGACAGAATCGTATCGCGCCGATCAGCATGCGCACCGCTACACCCTGCTGCCTCGGAACGCGCACCACGGCGCACACGATGCCTCAGGAACGTTCTCTGTCGGATGTTGACGCCTCACCAGGCGACATATATCGCGATCCGACAGCAAGGTAGCCGTAGCCGGCAGCGACCAGTTCTGCATAGTCGGGGATCATGCGACGGCCATCGATCACAAGGTAGGGCGGCGGAACCGTCTGCTCGATGGTGCGCGACAGGCCGCGAAACTCCTCCCAGTCGGTGGAGATGAAGAGCATGTCACTGCCGGAAAGCGCCTCGCGAACTGAGGTGTGATACGAGATCTTTTCATAGAGGTGGTTCTTTTCCGGATCGAAGAACTTGCGCGCCTCGCGCAACGCCATTGGATCATAGGCACGAATCGCGCGTACACCACGACCCAGCAACGCTTCCACCACTTTGAGCGATGACGCGTCACGCATGTCATTGGTTCGCTGCTTGAACGACAGACCGAGCAAAGCCACCGTTTTGTGGTTAAACTTGACACCCGCCTCGCGCGTGGCCCGGTCGATCAGGTAGGTTTTCTGATACTCGTTGATGTCGTGCACCGATTGCAGTATATCGGTCGTCTGGCCAGCGCTGCGGAGTTGATAGATCAGCGACTGAATATCCTTGCCGAAACAGGAGCCGCCCGCGCCGTTGGAGACATACGACCCCCAGGTGCTGATCCGGGCATCGGCAGTCACGCCGCGTTTGAGATCCTCCATGCTCACATTGGGGAATGTCTCGCCGAGGCGAGCGCCGACACCGTTCCAGAACGAGACGTACGTCAACAGCAGGGTGTTGGCCACATACTTGATCGCCTCCGCGGTCTCCGGCGACGTCTCGATGTACCGGATGCGCACATGGTTGACAAACTGCGAGTAAATACGGCGGATGATGCGAAAATCCTCGGCACAGTCGGCGCCGACCACCACACGATCCGGGCGACGCGACTTTTCCACGGCATCGCCTTCGGGAAGAAACTCAGGGTTCGAGGCGACGCCGGCATTCGGCACGTTGTACTCGCGTAACACCCGCTCCAGTTGCCGCGCCGTACCGATCGGCACCGTGCTCTTATTGATCACCACGACGCGTCGCCTATCCTGGCGTTGCGCCAGCAACTCGGCAAGATGGCGCACCGCAGCGAAATAATAGCTAAGGTCGGAAGAACCATCGGGGTTGGGAGGGGTCGGCAGGCACAGGAACAGCGCATCCGTCCCTTCGATGACGGGCTCGAGTTCGGTGGTGAAAAAGAGATAGCGGCCATGGTTCTCAGCAATAATGCTGGTCAGGCCCGGTTCATTGACATAGTGTTCGATCGCTTCCGGCTTACACGAACTGTAGGCCTCGATCCGCGCGTGATCAATATCATAGGCATAGACTTCATGGCCATATTCCGAGCAGACGGCGGCATGGGTCAGACCGACAAACCCGGTGCCAACAACGATGATTTTCATAACGACGAACTCCTTGGGTGCTCGCGTCTACTTCCCGCGCACGAGCAGGTTATCGAAACTGACGGTGCCGTTGCCGTCACTAAACGTGTTGGTTGCAAATCCCAGTTCGCCCGAACCGAAGGTGCTGTCGTTCAAGGACGTCAGTTTTCTGCCATTACAGTAGAACGTCAGATCGTCGCCAACGATCTCGACCTTCAGCCGATTGGTGACGCCAGCCGCACTGATCGCTGGCGATGACGTCCAGTCAACCAGCGTGGTTGGCGAATTATCTTTGTACACCTCAACGCTATACTGGCCGTTGCCATTCACG
>Ga0272446_1000882_pt1 | contig 45649 bp, 44 predicted proteins | sample YNPCB0061_FD_194587 | JGI IMG/M metagenome (GOLD analysis project Ga0272446, IMG submission 194587) | Hot spring microbial mat communities from Yellowstone National Park, WY, United States - YNP-CB-006-1 | ecosystem: Environmental > Aquatic > Thermal springs > Hot (42-90C) > Sediment | place...
GCGAGCCGGAGGGCGCCCTTGACGGGTGGCCGCGCCGCTCACCATGCCGCTCGGCGGGAAGGGCAGGCGCCACCCGGCTACGGTTACTTTCTTCGTGACCCAACGACCCTCGCTTCGGTGACATTTTGGATGACCCAATTCGGCGGCTTGACGCGCCGAAAATCGCTGTTTATTCTGGCTGCAAAGGAGCCGGAATGCGCCGCCTGTTTTTCCTTCTGTTTGCCGCCGCAGCGTTCCTTCCGCTGCCGTCCGCCGGCTTGCAGCAGCCGCCGGTGGAAGGGTTCAAGGGCCGCGTCCGCATCCTGCCGTCGCCCCAGAGGAGGGAAACGGTGATCGAGGTGCGCGCCAACATCGTCTTTGATCACGGATCCAACCAGATCGTTTACCTCCTTCAGCACCACGATGGAGGCCCCATGCCGCAGGCGTGGGAAGGCGAAGCCGACCTGCGCGTCTCCGAAGGATGGATCGCCGTGCTTCGCAAGGACGGCCGCCCGATCATGTTCCGCTTCCCGGAGAGGGAATTCACGCTGCACATCCCGGCGGATGCGTTCGAGCAGTATCCGGTGTTCGGCATTGCCAAGTATCAGGCCCGGACGCCTTACACCACGGAGGAAATCCGAAGCCTGGCCGAAAAAGGCGTCATCGGACGGCCCGCGAAGCTCCCGGCGGCCCAATAGGCCGCGGCCCGCAGGCGCCTGCAACCGCCCGTTTCAGACTTCGGCGTCTTGAATAACACCCTGACTGCGGCCGCCGTCGCGGCCGGCTGTGATATGTTAGTAGCTTCCATGGAACGCATCCACGACCCCGCTGCGCTTGCTTCCATCTGCAAGCAGATCCGCCGCCATATCATCACCATGACGGGCGCCGCAAAGAGCGGCCACCCGGGCGGTTCGCTCTCCGCGGTCGAGATCGTGGTCACCCTTTACTGGGACGTCATGCGCCATGACCCGGCGCGCCCGGACTGGCCCGACCGCGACCGCTTCATCCTCTCCAAGGGCCACGCGGCGCCGGTGCTGTACGCCGCGCTGGCCGAATGCGGCTACACGCCGAAAGAGACGCTCAACACCCTGCGCAAACTCGGCTCCATTTACCAGGGCCACCCCGACAAGCGCTTCATCCCGGCGCTGGAAGCCTCGACGGGCTCGCTCGGCGAGGGCTTGAGCGTCGGCATCGGCATGGCGCTGGCGGCGCGGCTCGACAGGAAGGACTACCGCACCTACGTCCTGCTCGGCGACGGCGAAATCCAGGAAGGGCAGATCTGGGAAGCGGCGATGTTCGCCTCGTTCCGGAAGGTCGACAACCTTTGCGCCATCGTCGACTACAACAAGCTCCAGCTCGACGGGTTCGTGAAGGAGATCCTTGATCTCGAGCCGCTCGCCGACAAGTGGCGCGCCTTCGGCTGGCACGTGATCGAGCTGGACGGGCACGACATCCCGGCGCTTCAGAAAGCCTTTGCGGAAGCCGCCTCCACCAAAGGGAAGCCGACCGTCATCATCGCGCACACGGTCAAGGGCAAGGGCGTCAGCTTCATGGAAAACAACCCGAAATACCACGGCGTGGCGCCTACGCCGGAGGAAGTGGAACTTGCGTTGAAGGAGCTTGCCTGACATGCTGACCGCCGCCAGATACGAGAAGAAGCTCGGCGCCGCCACGCGCGAGGCCTTCGGCCGCACGCTCGTGGAACTGGGCCGCGAGAACCCGGACATCGTCGTCGGGGACGCCGACCTGACCAAGTCCACGATGACCACCTACTTCGCCAGGGAGTTCCCCGACCGCCTGTTCGAATGCGGCATCGCCGAGGCCAACATGGTCGGCATCGGCGCGGGGCTCGCGCTGGCGGGCAAGATTCCCTTCGTGTCGAGCTTCTCCGCCTTTGTCATGACCAAGGGCTTCGAGCAGCTCCGCGTGCTCGTCGCCTACCCGAACGTGAATTTGAAAGTGGTGGGGACCCACAGCGGCATCTCGATCGGCGAAGACGGCCCCTCGCAGATGAGCGTCGAAGAGATCGCGCTGGCCTGTGCGTTGCCCAACTTCGTGGTGCTCTCGCCGGCCGACGAGGCCGCCACGCGGTGGGCGGTGCGCTGGGCGGCGCAGCACAAGGGGCCGGTGTTCATCCGCACCGGGAGGCCGAAGGCCCCGATCGTTTACAACTCCGATGCGCATTTCGAGATCGGCAAGGCGGTCGAGCTGGTCCCCGGCACGGACGTCACCATCGTCGCCACCGGGCTGATGGTGGCCGAGGCGCTGCTCGCCGCCGGACAGCTGGAGGCCGAGGGCATCTCGGCCCGCGTGCTCGACATCCATACCATCAAGCCGCTCGACGAGGACGCGCTCGAGCGCGCGGCCCGCGAGACGGGCGCGCTGGTGGTGGCCGAAGAGCACCTGGTGGACTGCGGGCTCGGCGTGCGCGTGGCGCAGGCCCTGGCGAAGCGATGCCCTGCCCCGGCCGAGTTCATCGGGCTCACCGGCTACGCCGAGTCCGGCTCGCCCGACGAGCTGCTCGACAAGTACGGCCTGCGCGCCTCGAACATCGCCGAGGCCGCGCGGCGCGTGCTGGCGCGCAAGGCCTGAAGCCGGGCCCCGCCCGCTCCGGGGGGCCGGGCGCCTTCTTCGCCGGCTCAAACATAAACATCTCTTTTTGTTTGAAACACGCTTCCTCTTTTTTCCGGTTTGGCATATCATAGGCCATGATGGCCCGGCAAACGCGGCGCGCGGCCGGCGAATTCGCCGGACTCGAGCGCATCCGGCAGGCCGAACGCCTGCACCTCAGCCGCCGTCTGCATGACCAGGCGGGGCCGCAGCTGTGCTCGGCCGCGCTGGTGGCCGAAGCGCTGCGCTCGACCCTCGAGGCCCCCACGCCGCAGCAGCAGGCCCTGCTGGCCAAGATCGAGAGCGTGCTCGGGGAGGCGATCGAGGAAATCCGCACGCTGAGTTATGCCGTTGCGCCGGACCTGGCCGTCCGCTGCGGGCTGGAAGGCGCGCTGCGGCTGCTCGCCCGCGCCTGCGGCGCCGGGCTGGAATGGAAAGGCGCCCCGCAACCGCTGCCGCCGGAGCGCGCCGAGGCCCTGTGTTCGCTCGTGCGCGACGCGCTGTTCGCGCTCGGCTACGGCGCCGAGGCGCCCCGCATGCAGGTCTCGCCGGCGCAGATCCGCATCCGCGCCGCATCTTCGGTCAACGAGGACATCCGGCTGGCGCTCGAGCAGTCGGCCCGCGAGGCGCAGCTCGGCTTCCGGTGGAAGTCGCATGCCGGGCGCACGGCCATCGAGATCCTGCCCGGGGTGGAGAGCTGATGTACACGATTCTCCTCGTCGATGATCACCAGATCATGCGCGACGGGCTGCGGGCGCTGCTGGAGGCGTCCGGGGAATTCCGGGTGGTCGGCGAGGCGGAAACTGGCGGGCAGGCGGTGGCGCTGGCCGCCCGCTGTCACCCGCATCTGGTGGTGATGGATCTCAGCCTGCCCGGCATGAACGGCATCGAGGCCACCGTCGAGCTGCTGCGCGAGTCGCCGTCGTCGCGCGTGGTGATCCTGTCGATGTACGACGACGAGTCGGCGGTGGTGCAGGCGATGCGCAGCGGCGCGCGCGGCTTCGTCATCAAGAAGGCCAGCCAGGCCGACCTGCTCGCCGCCCTGCGCACGGTGGCGCGCGGCGGCACCTACCTCAGCCCGGAGGTTTCCGACAAGTTCCTCGAGTGTGTCCGCAGGGGCGATTTCCGCCGCCACAACTCTTCCGTGCTGGCCGCGCTGACGCCGCGCGAGTTGCAGGTCATGCGGCTGATCGCCGAAGGCAAGACGAGCAAGGAAATCGCCGCCATGCTGGAACTGAGCCTGGAAACCGTGCGCGGCTACCGCAAGACGCTGATGCGAAAATTGAAGGTGAGCAACGTGGCCGCGCTCACGCAGATCGCGCTGGCGGAGGGCTTGACGCGGCCCACGGGCCTCGGCGCATCCGCATGAACCCTGAAATCCTCAAAGAATCCCCCTGGGGTCCGCTCGAAGTGGCGGACTCGCATGTGCATTTCTTCTCGCACGGCTTTTTCACCCTTCTGGCCCGGCAGGCGGGCCTCGACAGCGCCGCCGCGGCCTGCGCCCGCGCGGCTGTGGAAGCGCCGCCGGAAGACCCGCGCGAACTCGCCGCCCGCTGGGTGGCGGAGCTGGACCGCCACAAGGTGTCCCGGGCCGTGCTGCTGGCCTCCCTGCCCGGCGACGAGGAAAGCGTGGCGCAAGCCGTGGAGGCGTTCCCCGGGCGCTTTTACGGCTGGTTCTTTCTGAACCCTGTGGCGCAGGATGCGGCCGCGCGCTGCGAACAATGGCTCGGCCGGGGCCTGCGCGGCGTTTGCCTGCTGCCGGCCATGCACGGCTACCCGCTATCGGACCCGCGTGTGGAAGAGGTTCTCGCCGTCGCCGAACAACACAACGCCGTCGTGTTCGTCCATTGCGGCGCGCTCAGCGTCGGCATCCGCGCGCGCGTGGGCGCGCCGTCGCCGTTCGACATGCGCTTCTCCAACCCCGTCGATCTGCATGCGCCGGCACTGCGGCGCCCGCGCTTGCGGTTCGTCATCCCGCATTTCGGCGCCGGTTATTTCCGCGAGGCGCTGATGACGGCTTCGCTGTGCCCGAACGTCTTCTTCGACACCTCGTCCTCCAACTCGTGGACGCGCTTCCTGACGCCGCCTCCCTCGCTGGAGCAGGTCTTCGAGCGCGCGCTGGAAATCGCCGGCCCCGAACGGCTGCTTTTCGGCACCGATTCGTCGTTCTTCCCGCGCGGCTGGGTCGGCGCCGTTTACGAGCGGCAGTGCGAGGCGTGGAGAAACGTCGGCATCGACGCCGCTGCGGCCCGGGCGATCTTCGGCGGAAACCTCGCGCGGCTCATGCAAACACCTTAAGGACGGATTTTTCCTGAGAATTCCGCTCCTCCGGCCGGACATGGACTTTCAGGAAGGCGTGAACGGCATGGAAGAAGCGTTGGAACTGTTGCTCAAGGCGTTGCAGCGGGCCGCGCGGCGCAAGGCGGAAACGGCGTGGCACGAGTTGCACTACCCGCTGTGCCCTGCGCCGCGCGTTGCGGTGCTCGGCCTCGAGCTGCGCGGCCCGCGCGGCGTCCATTGCATGCCGCAATGGTCGGCTGCCGCGCTGCGGCGGCTGCGGCCGCAGGCCCTGGCCGGGTGGTGGAACGAGCTGGCCGAAGTGGCGCGGATGATGCAGGCAGGAGAGCTGGAACTGCCCGAACTACAATATCCGGTGATTTTGTTTTCGCGCCCGGAGTCCGCCCCGCTTCCCGCGCGCTGCCACGACCTGCTGTGGGACTGGTTCCGGGTTCCGACGTTCGAGCAGATCCGCGCCGCCGACGGCGCCTTGCTCGCTTACGAGTGCGAGGCCAGGGACGGCTTTCATCTGGCTGCGCCCGGCGCGGAAGCGCAATTGGCGCTGGTTCGGGCCACCGTCCCGTGCGCTTGCGGCTCGCCGGCGCCGTTGTACCGGAGCCAGCCGGCATCGCTGGCGGCCAACGCCGGCTGAGACGGCGCGCCGCGCGCCCTGCTATTCTCGGATTGAGCGCCTGCTGCGGACGTGGCGGAACTGGCAGACGCACTGGACTTAGGATCCAGCGGGGCAACCCATGGGAGTTCGACTCTCCCCGTCCGCACCATGCTCCGGCTCGCCCCTTCCCGCGAATCCCGCACTGCGGCCGCCGGTGTGGCTGGACTCGCCCAGTCCGCGGATCGAGCCAAGGCGCGGGCGCATCCGCTGGGCACAACGCGAGCGGCGCAGCACAGCAGCTTCCTGCGAATCGCCAGGCGTATTCTTCGGCATTGGTTGCGCTCTTCGACAGGGCGCGAGCCGCTTCTTCCCGGCCCGAATGCGCGTCTCCGGCGGTGCCGCGCGCTGCGAAATTTCCCTCCGGTTGCCTTGCGCGTCCGGCCCCCTGCAAAGAGCGTCCTCGGCAACGGCGCAGGCTGCATTCGCGGCCCTGTTTTGTTAGACTAGGGATGAAAGCCGACGGCCAGGTAGCTCAGATGGTAGAGCGCGGCCCTGAAAAGGCCGGCGTCGGCGGTTCGAGTCCGTCCCTGGCCACCACCCCCCGTTTTCTCCCGGCTCCGCCACCTGCCTGATCTCCCCCTGCGCTTGCGCAGGGGCTTCCCCCGGAACCAACCGAAACCCGTCCCCACAACCACGAGCCACCCAACCGGCTGTTCCCTTCTTTCCTTGCAACCCGGCGGACCATGAGCGCACACCTGCGCTCGAGACCGCAGTTCATTGGGCCTCTCTTTGCCTTGATCCCGGAAATTCGGCCGCTGGGGTGCAGCGCCATGCGAAGAAAAGGGCGGGCCGCAAGCCCTGGCGCGCTCGCCAAAGCCTGCGCCCGCCCCGTGCATCCGGTCCGGGCCGGCGAACGCTCAGAAGTTCAGCTTCGCGCCAAGCTGGATCTTGCGCGAACTGCTGACAACGCCGTCGCGGATGCGTCCGAACACGTTGGAGCTGGCCGTGGCGGTCGGGAACCCGAAGATCGGGTGGTTGAAGACGTTGGTCATGTCGGCCCGGAGTTCCAGGTTCCACCGCTCGGTGATCATCGTGCGCTTCAGCACGGTCATGTCCACGCCCCAGCCGCCGGGGCCGCGGAAGAAATTGCGGCCGGTGTTGCCGATCCATCCCGGCGCGGGGTTGGTGAAGCGGTTGCGCTGCTCGGCGGTGAAGAACCACTTGATGCCGTCGATGTCTTCGGCTTTGCCCATGGTGGGCGTGCAGCCGGAGCAGTCGGCGAAGCTTTGCACCACGTTGTTGAAGGTGTAGAAGCCGGAGAAAACCGACATCGGCCGGCCGCTCTGGAACGTGCCCGTCCCCGCAACCTGCCAGCCCCCGATGAGGCGCTGCACGGCGCCGGAAGCGTTGGAAGCGAAGCGGCGGCCGCGGCCGAAGGGCAGCTCCCAGATCCAGTAGGTCTGCACCACGTGCTTGCGGTCGAAGTCGCTCGGCGCGTAATTCAGCTTGCGGTTGTAGATGTCGAATGGCGTGCCGCCGGCTGACTGCGCGTTGGCGGTGGCGACCACCGTGAACGCCGGGTCATAGGAGCGCGTGTCGAGCGACTTGGCCAGCGTGTAGCTGATCTGGTACTCGAGGCCGCCGCTCATGCGCTTGAGGAATTGCACCTGGCCGGCGTGGTAGGTGGAGAAGTCGTTCGAGTCGATGACGTTCAACCCGTTGGCGAACTGCGGAAACGGGACGAAGAAATAGGGGCCCAGCCCGGCGGCTTCGGCCTGGCCGCGCCCGCCCACGACGCGGCGGCTCAGGTCCTGGGCGATGAAGGCCCAGTTGTTGTTGCGCAAATCCACGGAGTAGATGCGGCGCAGCGCCTGCGAGCCGGTTTCCGCCGCCGTCTTGCGGGAGTCCACCGACATCAGCTGGTTGATCAGCTGGCTCTCGCCGCCGGCGTTGACCACGTTCAGCGCGTTCATGAAGCCGTTGGTGCGCCAGTCGACCTGATTCGCGTTGTAGGCGCCGAACAGGTTGTAGGCGCGGCGGCCGATGTAGTTGGCTTCGACGATCGCGTTGCGGAAGACCTCGCGCTGGATGGAGAAGCTCCACTGGTGTGTCGTCGGCGTCTTGAAGTTCGGATCCACGACCGTGATCACCCGGTTGGAGAACGGAGCCGGCTGGGCGAGCGATTCCGGCGACACTGCCGGCGGTTTCAGCTCCGGCAGGCCCGCCAGGCGCCCCCCGTTCTGCCCGTAGGTGGCGTCGTTCAGGCCGATGACGATGCCGGGCAGGTTCTGAAAGACCTGGGAACTGAGCACGAAGGTGTTGATGCGGTCGTATGCCATGCGGTAGTTGGAGCGGATCGAGGTCTTGCCGGTCCCGAACGGATCCCAGGCGAAGCCGATGGACGGCGCCCAGTTGTTGACGTCGTCATCGTACAGGTTGCCGGGAACCCATTTCAGCGTGTTCGTGGGCGCCGCGCCCGCGACGGCCACCTGGTCCGGGCGCCGGATGCGGCCGTCCGGGTTTCTCGGCGATTGCTTCACCTCGAGCCGCAGCCCCAGGTCCACGGTGAAATTCCGGTTCAGCTTCCAGGTGTCCTGGATGTAGAAGTCGTACTCGTTGAACTTCGCCAGAAAATCGTAAAGCCCGGTGACGTAGCTGTCCTTGCTCGAGGGGAAGCCGCGGTTGGTGTTGCCGACGCGGCCCAGCATGAAGTTGATGTGCGTCTCGAGCGTGATCCGGTCGAACTGCTGGTTGATGTCGGCCGGCAGCCCGAAAGCGGCGGCGTTCACCGTGTTCACCACGCGCGAGAAGTCCGCCGCCTGCGTGGCGTTGTAGCCGCCGATGGAGCCGCGCCGGTCGCGGTGGCGGCCCAGCCGGAAATTGAGGCCGAATTTGATGTTGTGCGCTCCGCGAAGCCAGGCGAAATTGTCGACGAACTGCCATGTTTTCAGCTTGCGCGCGTTGCCGAAGCTGTAGACGATCGGATTGGCCACCGGGGTCGCCAGGTCGACCTTGGTCAGGTCCGCCGTCGGGATGTTGAAGTCGAAGGCGAACTGGTTGAGGCCGAAGACGAACTCGTTCGTCATCGACGGCGCAGGCATGGTGCGCCAGTTGAAGGCGAGGTTCTTCGGGTCCCGCTTCGTGTTGACGATGCATGGCGCGCCGGGCCAGACGGGCGCGCCGCCGTTGGCGCGGTCGCAGTTGGTATCCTGCCGGCCGAAGCTGACGCGGGCGAAGAATGTGTTTTTGCTGTTGATGATGTAGTCCCCGCGCAGGGTGACGTCGTGCTGCTTTTCCAGCTGGAGCGCAGTGAACGTGTAGGCCGCGGTATTCAGCCCGTCGCCGAGCGTGAAATTGTTCGGCAGCGGCGCCGCCTGCGCGATGGACTTCGTTCGCGAGTCCCAGCCAAGCCGCTGCGGATCCATCGCGATCACGTTATACGTGCCGATGTTCACGCCCGGCAGCACGTTGCCCTGCGCGTCCACGGCCGCACCGGCGACCCCCGCCGGCAGATTGCGCCCGCCCTTCACATACCGCCAAATGCCCTCGCGCGCTTCCTTCGTGTAAACGGTCGAGTTCACCACCGCCGACTCGCGCGTGCGCAGAATCTGAAGGTTGCCATAGTAAAACAGCTTGTTCCTGATCACCGGGCCGCCGATCCCGATGCCGGGCATGTTCTGCTGGTACTGCCGCTTGCCCACGTTGTTGATGTTGTTCTCCCACTCGTTGGCGCTGAGCCGCGGCGTTCGGTAAAACCACCAGGCGGTGCCGTGGATTTCATTGGTGCCGCTCTTGGTGACCATCGCCACCTGCCCGCCGGAGTTGCGGCCGTACTCGGCGGTGGCATTGCCGGTGAGCACGCGGAATTCGCTCAGCACGTCCGGGTTCATGCGGATGGGCGCGAAGTTGGACCCGCCGGCGCTGGTTTCGTTGGCGTCGATGCCGTCGATGGTGAAGTTCCACGCCCGGTCGCGCGCGCCGTTGACGTGCACGCCGCCGCCGGTGTTGGCGCCGCTGACCACGCCAGGCTGCCGGGTGACCAAATCGAGCGGGTTGCGCCCGCGCACGCCGACGATGGGGAGGTCGCGAATCACCGTCTCGGTGAAGAGATTGCCGAAATTGCCCGAGGTGGACGTCTGCACGATTTCCGCCGAGCCGGAAACTTCGACCACTTCGGTGACCGCGCCGACTTCGAGCGTCACGTTCACGGTCGTCGGCTGGCCGATGGTGACCGGGTTGCGCCGCGAAGTGAAGCGGCGGAAGCCGGGCGCTTCCACCGTTACGGTGTAGGAGCCGCTCGGCACCGCCTCGAAAAAGTACGCGCCGTTCTCGGCCGTTTTTGTCTCAAAGGTGGCGTTGGTGCCTTCGTTGATCAGTTTGACGACGGCGCCGGGCACGCTGGCGCCGCTCGGGTCCGAGACGACGCCAACGACGCGGCTCGTGGTTCCTTGTCCCCACACAACCGCCGCCGCCAGCGCGAGCATTCCCAGACACGAAGCAATCCTCTGATAGGTCCGCATAAGCGGCATGGTAGCAGAGCCCGCGTCCAGGGGGAAGGATTTTCCGCAGGGCAAGAGGCGCTATTCCTCTTTGAGCGACCTCTCCATCAGCTCGCGCAGGCTTTCCCGGGGCGTTTTCTCGCCGCGCAGAACGGCATGCATCTGCCGGGTGATGGGCATGTCCACCTGGAGCCGGCCGGCCAGCTCCACGGCCGCGTACGTCGTGTGGACCCCTTCGGCCACCATGCGCATGCCGCCGAGAATGTCAGCCAGTTTCCGGCCGCGGCCCAGCTCGATGCCCACCATGCGGTTGCGGCTGAGCTCGCCGTGGCAGGTCAGCACGAGATCGCCCAGCCCGGCCAGCCCGGCCAGCGTGCGCGCCTGTCCTCCGGCGGCGACGGCGAGCCGCGTGATTTCAGCCAGCCCGCGCGTGACCAGCGCCGCCAGCGTGTTGGCGCCCAGGCCCAGCCCCGTGCATACGCCGGCGGCAATGGCGATGACGTTCTTGAGCGACGCACCCAGTTCGACGCCGACCGGATCGCTGTTCGTATACAGCCGCAGCGTGGGGCCCGCGAAGGCGCGTTGCACGGCCAGCGCCAGCCCGGCGTCGGCTGAGGAGATCACCACGGCGGCGGGCTCGCCGCGCGCCACCTCGCGGGCGAACGTCGGGCCGCTCAGCACGCCGACGCGCGGCGGGAAGCGGCGCGAGACGGTCTCCGTGATCACCTCGGACATCCTCTTGAGCGTCGCCTGCTCGAGCCCTTTCGTGGCGCTGACAAACAGCATCTGCGGCTCGAGCCAGTCCAGCATCTCCGCGTACACGCGCCGCACGTGGTCCGAGGGCACGACGCTGAGGACGATCTCCGCGCCTTCCAGCGCCTCCCGCAACCCTGCGACCGGCTCGACGTTCGGCGGCAGCCCGAAGCCGGGCAGATACAGGTCGTTGACCCGCGCGCGCGCCATGCGTTCGGCCAGCTCCGCCTCATACACCCAGAGCCGCACGCGCTCAAACCGCGGCGCCAGCACGATGGCGAGCGCCGTGCCCCAGCTGCCGGCCCCGATGACCGCCAGCCGCTTCACCGCGCCCCTCCGAAGCGGAAGACATTTTCCGTTCCGGCGCGAAGACGGTCGATGTTGGAGCGGTGCCGCCAGATGATGAAGGCGCTGCAAAAAGTGATCGCCGCCAGCACCTCGCTGCGCGGGTGGTACAGCAGCCAGGCGGCGAACGGGAACAGGCCCGCGCCCACGATCGAGCCGAGCGAAATGTAGCGCGTCAGCGCCACGGTGAGAACAAAGACGGCCGCCACGGCCGCCAGCGCCCACGGCGCCAGGTGCAGCGCCACGCCGACAAAGCTCGCCACCGCCTTGCCGCCGTGGAAGCCCAGATACACCGGATAGGCGTGGCCCAGGACCACCGCCACGCCCGCGGCGGCCACCCACTCGGGGCTCGGGCCGGCAACCCGCTCCATCAGCGCGCACGACGCCCAACCCTTGGCGATGTCGAGCGCCAGCGTCAGCACGCCCCAGGCGCGCCCGGTCGTGCGCAGCACGTTGGTGGCGCCGATGTTGCCGCTGCCCATGGTCCGCACGTCGCGGCCGGTGCGCAGCTTCACGATCAGGTAGCCGAACGGGATGCCGCCAATCAGATATGCGGCCAGAATGACCAGGAGTTTTTCGATCATTTCTTCAAGGGAAAGCTGGCGAGTTTCGTGTAAAGGCTTCCGCCCGGGCGCAATTTGCTCTCATAAAGATGGAATTGCGTCGCCGTAAAGCGGCCGAAATGGTCCGAAGGCAGGCCGGCCAGCGCCCGCCGCAGGGGATCGAGGTCCGCCGGCCGCCGGATCCGCGCCAGCGTCAGATGCGGGCTGTAGGGGCGGTTCTCGCGTGGAATGCCCAGCGCCGCGCAGGCGTCCTCGGTAAGCCGGGCCAGCCGCGGCAGGCTTTCGCCGGCGCGAACGCCGGCCCAGAACACGCGCGGCCTTTCCGCGTCCGGAAACCACCCGAGGCCCTGGATATCCACCTGGAATTCCCCGGGAACGGGAATTTCCCCGAGCGCTTCCCTGAGAATTTCCAGGTCCTCTTCCGGCCACTCGCCGATGAATTTCGTCGTCACGTGCAGGTTCGACGCCGGGCTCCATTGCAGGTCGGCCTTCGGCCGCAGAAACTGCAACAGCAGTTCCAGGTTGCGCCGGACTTCGTAAGGCAGATCGATGCCGACAAACAGCCGCATGGCGCGTGATACTCTCACATAGCGTAGCGCGACATGAGCGCCCGAGTCCTGCCCCGCCGCTTCTATGCGCAACCGACCGTGGAAGTGGCCCGCTCGCTGCTGGGCCAACGCCTCGAGCTGGAAGGCCGCGGCGGACGCATTCTGGAAGTGGAAGCCTACCTGCCGGAAGGCGACGAGGCGGCGCACGCCTGGCGCGGGCGCACCGCCCGCACGGAGGTGCTTTTCGGCCCGCCGGGCCACGCCTACGTCTTCCTCGCCTACGGCATGTATCATTGCCTGAACGTGGTGGCCGAGCCGGAGGGCATCCCCGGCTGCGTGCTCATCCGCGCCGTCGAGGGCTGGGGCGACGGCCCCGGCAAGCTCACCCGCGCCCTGGGCATCACGCTGCGGCACAACGGCTGGGACCTCGTCGCCAGCCCGTTGCGCATCCTGCGCCAGCCCAGGCCGGCGCATGAATCCATCATCGTCACGCCGCGCATCGGCATCCGCCGCTCAGCCCATCTGCCGCTGCGCTTCGTGCTCGAAACTTGATGCTTCGGGCGCGGTTTCAGTACGCTGAAATTTCAGCCCTATGTTCCGATTCGAAACCGCCGGCGAGAGCCACGGCGAATGCCTCGTCGCCACGCTGGCCGGCCTGCCCGCCGGCGTGCCCGTCTCCGTGGCCGAAGTCAACCGCGAACTGTGGCGGCGGCAGCAGGGCTACGGCCGCGGCGGGCGCATGAAGATCGAAACCGACACGGCCGAAATCGTCGCCGGCGTCCGCCATTCGCAAACCACCGGCGCGCCCGTCGCCATCCTCATCCGCAACCGCGACTGGCAAAACTGGACCGAAGCGCTGCCCGTGGAGGCCGCGCCCGACAGCGCCGCCAGGCAGAAGCCGCTCAAGCGCCCGCGCCCCGGCCACGCCGACCTGGCCGGCGCGCTCAAGTACAATCTCCACGACGCACGCTACATCCTCGAGCGGGCCTCGGCGCGCGAAACCGCCGCGCGCGTGGCCCTCGGGGCGCTGGCCAAGCAGTACCTGCGCCAGTTCGGCATCGAGGTGCTGAGCCATGTCATCCAGGTTGGGCCCGAGAAACTGGCCCGCCCGGTGGAATGGGACGAGCTCGTGTCGCTGTCGCAGCGGGAGGAAGTGCTGTTGAACTGCGCCGACGCCGAGGCCGAGGCGCGCATGAAAGCGGTGGTCGACGAAGCCTACCGCACCGGCGACACCGTGGGCGGCGTCTTCGAGGTCCGCGCCCACGGCGTGCCCGCAGGCCTTGGCTCGCACATCACCTGGGACAGCCGCCTCGACGGCCGCCTGGCGCAGGCCATCCTCTCGATCCAGGCCGTCAAGGGCGTCATGATCGGCGAGGCCGAGCTGGCCGCCGAAGAGTTCGGCTCGAAGGTCCAGGACACCATCCACTACGACAGGCAGGAGCGCCGCTTCCGGCGCGGGGCCAACCAGGCCGGCGGGCTCGAGGGCGGCATCACCAACGGCCAGGACATCATCCTGCGCGGCTACCTGAAGCCGATCTCCACGCTGCGGCGGCCGCTCGAGAGCGTCGACCTGGACAGCCGCGAGCCCGCCCTGGCGGCCTACGAGCGCAGCGACGTCTGCGTCGTGCCGGCCGCGGGCGTCATCGGCGAAGCGATGGTGGCGCTGGTGCTGGCCGGCGCCATGGTGGAAAAATTCGGGGGCGATTCCCTCGCCGAGGTGCGTCGAAACTTCGACGGCTACATCCAACAACTCAGGGAGTTTTGACAGCAGGATGATTCTGCGCATTCGCAAGTATGGCGATCCGGTGCTCGAGACCAGGGCCGAGCCGGTGACGGAATTCGACGCCGAACTGCGGCGCCTGGCCGAGGATATGTTCGAAACCATGTACGCCAACAAGGGCATCGGGCTGGCCGCGCCTCAGGTGGGCGTCAGCCGGCGGCTTGCCATCATCGACCACAGCGCAGGCGAAGACCCGGCGGCGAAGCTCGTGCTGGTCAACCCCGAGATCCTTGTCAGGGAAGGCACGCAGATCGGCGAGGAAGGCTGCCTCTCGATCCCCGGCTTCCGCGAGGACGTCAAGCGCGCCTACCGCGTGCGCGTGCGCGCCCAGGACCTCGACGGCAACTTCTTTGAAACCGAGGGCGAAGAGCTGCTGGCCCGCGCCATTCAGCACGAGATCGACCACCTCGACGGCATCCTGTTCCTCCAGCACCTGAGCCTGCTCAAGCGCGACCTCATCAAGCGCAAGATCCGCAAGCTGGTGAAGGCCGGCGAGTGGGACTGAGCGGCGTCAACCCTGCAAATCCAGAATGTCCCCGCGGCGCGGGCCGGTGAGGCGGCGCAGCGACTCGGCGTACATCAGGTCGTGTTCAAGCAGGGCCAGCGCCCCGGCCGCCTCGAGGCGCATCGACATCGCCTGCCGCTGGCAGGCCTCGCCGAGCTGGCGGATGCGCTCGAGCGCCGCCCGGGCCGACGGCGGGGGGCTGGCGGCCGGCAGACGCCCGGCCAGCTCCTGGAGCAGCGCGCCTCGCCGTTCCAGGGCCTCGAGATAGCGCGGGTCGCGCTGTTCGAGCAGGCGCTCGAGTTCTTCGGTGGCTGCCACGAGGCGGCAGAGCGTGATTTCCATCGTGTCGGCGGGTTTCATTGGCTGGGCCGTTTGCCGAAGGCGACCGTTTGCAGGCTTTCGATGGCGGCGTTCAGCATGTTCTTCTGTCCCTCGAGGCTGGCCAGCAGCGTGTCGGCCGCCTGGAGGCGCGCCACCAGCGTCTGGCGCGTGGCGGCCACGCGCTCGTAGATGGCATTGATCTGCTCGGTGAGCCGCTGGTCGGTCCGGTCGATGTTTTCAAGCAGCGCCGTGATGGAGCCGGTGAGCGGATCGCTGTAGTTGGCGAGGCGGCTCTCCAGAGCGGACAATCCCGACGAGCCGTCGCCGAACAGCGCAAACACCGCCTCGATCTGTTCCGGTGAGAGCTGCTGGACCGCGGCGGGGTCGAATGACATCACGCCGTCTGAACCGATGGAAATGCCGGTTTCAAACAGGCTGCCCGGGTTGCCCGGCGCGCGGTAGCCGGTGATTTCGCGCAACGCGGCCCTCAGGTCGTTGACGATCGAATCCCCGGCCAGCGGCCCGCCATTCTTGCCCGACTGCCGGTCCAGCTTCTCGGCCAGCGCGTTGTAGGCCTTGACAAAGCCCTGTAGCGCGGAGGCGACCCCGGCCGCCGTGGGCCGCACGGAGACCTCCGCCGAGGCGCCGTCGCCGAGCGTGCCCTTCAGCTCCAGCGTAACGCCCGGAATGGCGTCCGTGATGCGGTTCGAGCGGGACACGATCGGGATGCCGTTCAGCTCGAACGTGGCGTTCGACCCGGCTGAAACCACCGACAACAGGTTCGAGCCGGGGTCGCCGGCCGTGCGCCGCAGCTCGAGCGTGCGCGCTCCCGTCTCGTTGGCGGTGATCGACAGGTAATAACGGTTGCTGCCGGCCTCCGGCCCCGCGTCGAGGATCGTCGCCGTCAGCCCGAACCCGCCGGCGTTGATCGCATCGCGCAGCCCGGCCAGGTTGTCGGCCCCCGCGCCGAGCGTGATCTCGCGGGTCTCGCCATCCAACACCAGCTCCAGCCGGCCGCTGCCGTCGCTCACCGGCGTCGTGTCGGTGTCGGCAAAGCCGGCCGCCGACCGCGCCACCGCCGGCGAGGCCAGGCTTGAGAGGTTCGTGATCCGGTAAAGCCCCGGCGCAGCCCCCGGCCCGGCCGTCGCCTGCACGGCCCAGGAACTGCTGGCCGCCGCAAGCGCTCCTCCCCGCGACAGCTCGCCGAGCTGCCTGAGCGCCGCCGCCACGTCGGCCACCGCCGAACGCAGCTCCGCGGCCGCCATCTTGCGCGTCATCAACCCCGCCTGCTCCTGCTCGAGGGCGCGCGCCGGCAGGCTGGCGATCGACACCGAACGGTCCAGGATCGCCTGGAAGTCGTCGGAAAAGCTGCTGATTCCGGTAAAAGCAAGCGGTGATAGGGCCATCGGGCGCGACTCCGCACTCACCGTATCGGCAGCCGGCCGCCCCGGCTTGAGGATTACTTTCGCCCCGGCTTCAGCTGCGCAGGATGCGCCGCAGCGTGAACATCCCGCCGGCCGAGCGCGCGTGCTCGAGCTTCCTCCAGTTGTCCGTCACCGAGATCAGCATCCCGCTCAGGTGATTCGAGCGCGGCGAGCACAGGAAGCGGATCAGCTCCACCTGCGGCTCCGGCCCCGTGCCGCCTTGCGAGCGCAGCCGCAAGGCGGCTTCCAGCTCGGCCGCCCCGGCGCGCTCGCCGGCGGCGATGATCTCGTCGGTCAGGCTCGTGTAGGTCGGCCCCGGGTTCATGCAGTTGACCTGGATGTTGGCCTCGCGCACCTCTTCGGCCAGCGTCTCGGCCAGCCGCGCCAGCGCCGCCTGCGAGGCCGCGTAGGCGGAGAAGTTCGGCCGCGGGCTGGCCGCTCCCGGGCCGGTGAGAATTACGATCTTGCCGGCGCGCGCCTCCAGCATCAAGGGCAGCACCGCCCGGCACAAGCGCATGGTCCCGCCGACGTTGATCTCCAGCGCCTCCATCCACGCCGCCGGCTCGCACGCCGCCAGCGGCCCGATGCTGCCAAAAGCCCCGTGGGCGCACACGAGGATCCGCGGCGGCCCGGCGAAGGCGGCAAAGCGCTCCACCGCCTCCCGCACCTGCCCGTCATCGCGCACGTCGCACTGAAGACCCAGGACCCGGCCGCCGGCGTGGGTGATCTCCAGCTGCGCCAGCTCCAGCTCCGCCCGGGAGCGGGCCAGCAGCCCCACCCGCGCCCCCGCCGCGGCAAACGACAACGCGATGCGCTTGCCGATGCCGCGCCCTGCGCCGGAAATCAAAACCGCCTGATCGGTGAACTCGCTGTCTTCCGCCACGGCCTGGCACTCTCCCTCCCGATCCTAGCAGGAGCGCCAGCGCCGGTCAGCGGCCCTCCTTGCGTTGGTAAAGCGCCTGATCGGCTCGCCGGGTCAATTCCTCCAGCGACTCTCCCGGCCGGTGCTCGGCCACCCCCATCGCCAGCCCGACCCTTACCCGGAGCGCCTCGCCGGCCACCGATAACTGGTAGTCGCCCCCCAGGGCCTGCTCCAGAAACCGCACCCGCGCCAGCGCGTCATGCAGCCGGCAGGGCAGCAGCACGACAAACTCGTCCCCGCCCCAGCGCGCCGCCACGTCGTCGGCCCGGAGCTGGCGTTTCAACCGCGCCGCAAACAGGCGCAGCAGCTCGTCGCCGGCCAGGTGGCCGTACTGGTCGTTGACCCGCTTGAAATGGTTCAGATCCATCATCAGCAGGCAAAACTCCACTCCGGCTTCGATCAGCTCCTCGGCCCTCTTTTCGAACGAGCACCGGTTGGCGAGGCCGGTGAGCGCATCGCGCTGCGCCGCCCTCTCCACCTCGTCGAGCCGGCGCCGGTAGCCTTGCATTTCCCGCTCCAGCTCGGCGATCACCTGCCGGTTTTCCTCGCGCATCTCCTCGACCAGCGCGGTGATGCGGTGGATCTGCAACAGGATCTGGTTGCGCAGCTCTTTCAGATCCTCGCGTTCGGCCGCCCGCTGGAGGCCGCTGGCGACATCGAGAAACCGCGACTCCTGCCGGCTGCTGCGCCGTTGCAGCGAGCCGGCCGTCTCCTCGAGCAGCCGCACCACCTCGCGCAGCTCCACCGTCCCGGCCAGCTCCCGGGCGATGAATTCGTGCGTCGTCTCGAGCGCCCGCCCGAGCTCCCGCTGCGCTGTGGAGAACAGCTCCACCGAGGGCGCGGCCGCCAGCTCCCGCCGCACCTCGGCCACCGACGGCGGATGCTCGTTGATCTTGGCCGCGCAGGGTTCGAAGACGTGCTGCTCGACGCCGGCCAGCGCCTCCAGATAGGCCGACAGGGCCGAGCGGAACAGAGCGTGCTGGTGCTCGGCGCGTTCAAGGCTGGCGCGAAGGCTGATGAAATCGCGAGTGGACATGGCGGCGAACCCGGCTGCTGTTTTGTCAGCCTTCATATCGGCCATGGATTCACCGCATTGAGGGCAAATGGGAAACTCCGTTCAGCAGGGCGCATCATTTGCAAGCCGGCCCCGGATGGGCTACGATAAGAGTTTCAGGCGCCCGCGCCATCGCATGAGTGCGCCAGGGCGCGTTCGGACCCGCCGGGACGGCTCCTGCCGGAGTCCCTGTAGCGTCACCAAGAGGGAACAACCATGTTTGCAGTGATTGAAACTGGCGGCAAGCAGTATCGCGTCGCCCCGGGCGACCGCATCGTGGTCGAGACGCTCGCCGGCGAGGCGGGCGCGGCGGTCGAGTTCGACCGCGTGCTCGCGGTCGGCAAGGACGACGGCGCGCTGCTGGTCGGCGCCGAGGCCGCCTCGGCGCGCGTGCGCGGCGAAATCGCCGGCCACGGCCGCGGCGACAAGATCATCGTTTTCAAGTTCAAGCGCAAGAAACAGTACAAGCGCACGATCGGCCACCGGCAGAACTTCACCGAAGTGAAGATCCGCGAGATCGTGCTGTAGGGAGGAAGCGTCATGGCGCACAAGAAAGGACTCGGCAGCTCCAAAAACGGCCGCGATTCGGCGGCGCAGCGGCTCGGCATCAAGGTGTTCAGCGGCGAAATCGTCAAGGGCGGCGCGATCCTCGTCCGCCAGCGCGGCACGCGGTTCAAGCCCGGCGAAAACGTCGGCATCGGCAGCGACGACACGCTCTATGCGCGCGTCCCCGGCCGCGTCGAGTGGCGCGACCGCGGCCGGCTCGGCAAGTGGGTGAGCGTCGTCGAACTCGATGCCTCCGCCTGAGCCGCCTCCGGGGCCTTTCCCCTTCTTGCGCCGCCCGCGCTCCCGCGCCGGCGGCTTTTTCATTTCCGGACCGTTCCGGCCGCCCGGCGGCGGACAGCTTTCTCATGTTTGTTGACGAGGCCATCATTCGCGTCAAGGCCGGCGACGGCGGCAACGGCTGCGTCGCCTTCCGCAGGGAGAAGTACGTCCCGCGGGGCGGGCCGAGCGGCGGCGACGGCGGCCGCGGCGGCGACGTGATCCTCGTCGCCAGCCTCCACCACAACACGCTGCTGCATTTCCGCTTCAACCCCGAGCACCGCGCCGAGCGCGGCCGCCACGGCGAGGGCAGCAACCGCAGCGGCCGCAGCGGCGCCGACCTCGAAGTGCCCGTGCCCGTCGGCACCGTCGTCTACGACGCCGACTCGGGCGAGCCGCTGTTCGACTTCACCGCCCCGGGCCAGCGCTTCGTCGCCGCCCGCGGCGGCCGCGGCGGCCGCGGCAACCAGCACTTCGCCACCCCCACCCGCCAGGCCCCCGATTTCGCCGAAAAAGGTCAGCCGGGCGAGGAACGCCGCCTGCGGCTCGTGCTCAAGCTGCTGGCCGACGTCGGCCTCGTCGGCTTCCCCAACGCCGGCAAGTCCACGCTCATCTCGCGCATCTCCGCCGCCCGGCCGAAAATCGCCGACTACCCTTTCACCACGCTCGAGCCGCACCTCGGCGTCGTGCAGATGCCCGACCTGCGCACCTTCGTCGTGGCCGACATCCCCGGCCTCATCGAGGGGGCTCACGAGGGCCACGGCCTCGGCGACCGCTTCCTCCGCCACATCGAGCGGACGCGCCTGCTGCTGCATCTGGTCGATGTCAGCGAAGCCAGCGGGCGCGACCCCAGGCGCGACTTCGACGTCATCCTCGCCGAGCTGGCCAGCTACAGCGAAGAACTCGCCCGCAAGCCGATGTTCGTCGTCGCCACCAAGCTCGACGTCTTGCAGGACCGCCGCCGCCTCGAGAGCCTGCGCCGCAAGGCCCGCCGCAAGGGCCTTCCCTTCTTCGCCATCTCCGCCGTCACCGGCCGCGGCCTGAACGAGCTGCTGCACGCCGTGGCCGGGGCCGTTCTCCCCGCACCTGCCGAAGCGGCCTGCGCCGAAGCCCCGCCCGCCGGCCCCGGCCCATCCGGCGCGCTCCCGCAAGACGGATAGATTCCGCGCCTCAGCTTCGCCCCGTGACGGATTCTTCCCTCGCGGGGCGCGCCGCGCTGCGCTCGACAACAGAGGCGCGGCTCACCACCCGGTTCCGCCCCCCTCGCTTGGCCAGATAGAGCGCCGCGTCGGCCAGGTCCACCAGCTGCAATTCGCTCTCCGCCGCGTTCTGCGGCCAGGCGGCGACGCCTGCGCTGAGGGTCACCGGGATCGAGTCCCGCCCGCAGGGCACCGCCACCTCGCCGACGGATTGCCGGATCCGCTCGGCCACGGCCGCCGCTTCCTCTTCCCCGGCCATCGGCAACACGGCGAGAAACTCCTCCCCGCCATAGCGAACCAGCACGTCCTCCTGGCGTAGGGCGCGCCGGATTTGCCCGGAAACCCACATCAGCACGCGGTCCCCCGCCAGATGGCCCCAGGTGTCGTTGATTTTCTTGAAATGATCAATATCGAACAGAATCACGCCGAGCGGCGCCTCCATCCGCCGCGCCCGGGCGAATTCCTCGCGCACCCGGGCCATGCCGAACTTGCGGTTGTAGCAGCCCGTGAGCCCGTCGAGCGCCGCCACGCGCTCCAGCTCGTCATAGGCGAGCGCGTTGTGAAAGGCCAGCGCCAGAGGGCGGCTCATCAGCCGCAGCCGCCGCACCTCTTCTTCGGTGTATGGGCGGTCGCTGGCCAGCAACACCACGCCGAGCCCGCGCCCGTGGTGGCAAACGGCCTGCAACAGCACGGCCCGCGGCGGAAAATGCGCCAGCACCCGGTCGAGCAGGATGCCGCCGGGAATTTCGATTCTTGCCTCGCCCTGCTGTTCCAACACCCGGCAGACCTCCGGATGCAGCGCCAGCGCCTCCGGCGCCGCCAGCCCGCGCGCCGCAGCCAGCTCGAGCTGCCCCTCCCGCGCCAGCAGCACCGCGCCCCCGGCCGACAGCGTATGGTCCACCAGCTCGTCGAGCGCCGTGCGCGCCATCTCCTCCGGCCGGAGCTGCTCCACCAGCCGCTCGCCCAGCTGGCGCACCGCGGCGTTGGTCCGCAGCGCGTCCCCCAGCGCCGCCGCCATCATGTTGAACGCCTCGCTCGTGCGGCCCAGCTCGTCATCGGAGTCAACCGGCAGAAAGCAGTGCTCCGGATCGCAGCCGCAGACGTCCGCCTCGCTCTGGATCCGTTCGAGCGTCGCCCGCACCTCCTCAAGCCTCCCGGCCAGAAGGCGCATCCGCGCCCGCACCACCCCGTTGGCAATCAGCATGTTGATCCCTGCCACGAGAATTCCCGCCGCAAGGCAGTAAAGATGAAACCGCAGCGTCAGCACGTGTTCAACGGGCGCCCCCATGCGGTACACGGCATAGGGAAACACCAGGCCCACCAGCAGGCCGAAGGCGGCCATCACGATGGCCAGGTCCCGGAAGACGCTTCGTGTCAGGCGGATGGGCATGCCGCGAAAAGAGACCAGGCGCATGCCCTTCCAATCGGCAGGAAAACGCCACGTTTTAAGGCAACTTCATCTGCGGCGCGCCTCCGCCGCGGCGGCAGCCTCCTCGCGCCGCTCAGCGGCCGCCGTCGGACACAAGCGCCGCCGGCGAATACTGCCGCCGCTCGGCCAGGTACTGCTGTTCGGCCAGCGCCTTGTAAACCTGGCCGGCGATGCCCGCCGCCACGGGGCCATTCACCCCCGACCCGCCGGTGAGCAGCACCGTCACCACCAGCTTGCGGCCGTTGACGTCGTTGAAGCTCGAAAACCAGCCCAGGTGCGTGCGCGAGTCGGTGCAGGTCCCCGTCTTGCCGAAGATCGGCGTCGAGGGGTCGAAGGCGGCGCGCCTCGCCGTCCCATAGTCGACCGCGGCCATCATGCCGGGCAGGATCTCCTCGATCCGCGCCGCCATCTCGATCCGGCGCTTCAGCCGCGGCGTCATCCGTTCGGCTTCCTCCTGCGTGCGCGGGTGCTGGAGCCAATACAGCGAGCCGCCGTTGGCGATGGCGCCGACGAGCGCCGTCAGCTGGAGCGGCGTGATCGAGATGGCCTCGCCGAAGCTCGTCATCATGCCGCAGGGAACCTCCTTCGGCTTCCACTCCGGCAGCATGCCCGGGCTTTCGCCCTCGATGTCAAGGCCGGCCTTCTCGCCGAGGCCGAACAGCCGCGCGTAGTGATAGATGCGGTCAAAGCCGAGCTTCTCGCCGATATCGAAGAAGAACTTGTTGTTCGACCGCGCCAGCGCCTCGGTCAGGTCGATGCTTTCCCGCCGCGTCAGCCGGAGCCGGGTCTCGCGGTCGATGATGCCTTCCTCGAGGCCCGCCACCGCCGCCACCAGCTTGATGGTCGAGCACGGCTGGTAGGCGCCCGAGCGCGCCAGCTTCTGGTTCACCATCGCCAGAATGCGCCCGGTGAACGGATCGGCCACCACCACGCTGCCGTTGTACGGCCCCAGCGCCTCGACGGCGGCGCGCCGCACCACCGGGTCCTCGCCCTCGGCCGAATCGCCCGCGGTGGAATCTGCATAAGTCGGCGTGACCCAAGGGCTCGAAAAGCTGCGCCGCCTCAGAGTGGTGGAACGCCGCGGCGCGCGGGAGGCCGCGGTCCGCGCCGGGGCAGCTTGCCTCGGGACCGCCCCGCCCGGCCTGCGCACCGCCGCGGACGCCCTCGAGGAAACCCTCTTCGCCGCCGCCCTGGCGGCAGTCTGCTCCCGCGCCGGGCCGCGCGCGGCGGCCGCCTTCATCTTTCTCGTCCGGGAATCGCCCCGCGCGGGGCCGCGCGTCGTCTGGCCGGGAACAAGCGCCACAGCAAGGATCGCCAGGCAGAGGAGTCGGATCATCCAGCTTCCTTCCTCTCGAAGAAGTTTTCGAGGCGGAAGACGCTCCCGGCGTCCCGCCCGGGGTCAAACAAGACATCCCCATTCTGTTGTATCGGCAGGGCCTTCGTCAAGCTCCATGGCGCGGGAAAAATTCCCCGGCAACGCCGCGCCGCCGCCCTGGAGTAGAATCGTCGCATGGCCGGAGGGCCTGGCCGGCGGATGCGCCCGGCCGCAGGCCGTTCCGCCGGGAGGTTTTCGGCAATGATGGTTCGAGCGGGCCTGCTGCTCCTGCTGGCCGCCGCTGCGGCGGCCGCGCAGCCTGTCTATGATCTGCTGCTCAAGGGCGGCCATGTGATCGATCCGAAAAACGGCGTCAACGGCCGCATGGACGTGGCCGTGGCCAGGGGCAGGATCGCGCGCGTGGCCCCGTCGATCGACCCGGCGCAGGCGGCGCGCGTGGCCGACGTGAGCGGCCTGTATGTGACCCCGGGCCTCATCGACATGCACGTCCACGTCTACGCCGGCACGGGGCTGAAGGGAGTCTACACGGGCGATCTCAGCGTATACCCGGACGGTTTCAGCTTCCGCACGGGCGTCACCACGATGGTCGATGCGGGCACCTCCGGCTGGCGCAATTTCCCGGATTTCCGCCAGCGCGTCATCGAGCGGGCCAAAACGCGCGTGCTCGCCTTTCTCAACATCGTCGGCGGCGGCATGGGCATCACCAGCGAGGACGACCCGGCCGACATGAACCCCGAGCCGGCCATCCGCATGGGGCGCGAGAACCGCGACCTCATCGTCGGCATCAAGGCGGCCCACTACAGCAAGGAAGGCTGGCCGGACATCGACAACGCGCTGAAAGCGGCCAACGAGCTGAAGGTGCCCGTCATGGTCGATTTCGGCTGGACGAACGAGCGGCGCAACCTGAAAATCCTGATGGAGGAAAAGCTCCGGCCGGGCGACATCTACACGCACTGCTATTCCGGCCACCGCGACGAGCTGCTCGGCGGCAAGACCAATCCCGCCATGTGGGCCGGCCGCAAGCGCGGCATCCTGTTCGACGTCGGCCACGGCGGCGGCAGCTTCTACTGGAACATCGCCGTGCCGATGACGCGCGAGGGCTTCTGGCCGGACTCGATCTCGACCGACCTCCACACCGGCAGCATGAACGCCGGCATGAAGGACATGACCAACGTGATGTCGAAGATCCTCAACCTCGGCGCGCCGCTCGAGGACGTCATCCGCATGTCCACCTGGGCCCCGGCGCGCCAGATCGGGCGCACCGATCTCGGCCACCTCGGCGAAGGCGCCGAGGCCGACATCACCGTGCTCAGCCTCCAGAAAGGGAAATTCGGCTTCATCGACTCCGCCGGCGCGCGCATGGCCGGCGACCGCATGCTGGTGGCCGAACTCACCATCAAGGGCGGCACGGTCGTGTGGGACCGCCTCGGCCTGGCGGCGACCGACTGGGAGAAGTTCCCCTACAAGAAGCGCGAACGGCCCAAATAGGTTCTGCGCCTACCGCCCCGGGGAAGCGGATCCGGCGGATGCGAGCCGGATGCCCTCCACCATGGCTTGCAGCTGAAACAGCGGCGCCAGCGCAAACAGGGCTGCGGCCGGGTGCCAGATCAGCCAGAAAGGCCAGGCCGCCTCGGCGGAAAGGATTCCCGCTGTGGAAAGCCCCACCGAGACACTGCCGGCGCACGTCAACCACGTGGCGTGGAAATAGGCCTGCCACGGGCGCGCCAGCAGGCCCCCTTCCAGCGGCGCAGCGGCACGGCGCACCAGCAGCGCCAAAAACAGAAGGGCGCCGAGCAACGGGTCGGTCAACCATCCGACCCACCACAGCGAACTGGTTTGCACGCCCGGCTGCCTCAACCAGTAGGCGATCAGGCGAAGCGTGTAGACGAGAATTCCCGCCGCCGCGCACAGAACGGTCCATTCCCGCGCTGAAGGCGCCGGAAGCAACCTGAGACGTGCGTACACCCGGAGAGCCGCCGCCAGCCCGGCCATAAGCACCGCCAGATACAGCGTCCCTCCGAGCACGCGGCCGAATTCCTCGCAAAGCGCCAGCCATCCGGGCGGCGCGTGCCATAGCCGGAGCGGGTTGGCGGCCACAGGCTTGCCGAGAAAGTGACGGAAAAGCGCGCCGGCGGCGTGAACAACACACGCTCCGGCTATTACAGCGGCCTGCCGGCCTTCACCTCGGGGGCCTACGCCGGCAAGATCCGCTCCGACCGCTCCGACAGCGTTCTGATGGCCTCCACCAACGCCACCCACAATGCCGCGAAACGCATCCGCCAGGATTCCGCCCTGAGCCCCGTTTTCTACGTCATCGGCCTGGGAGACGTCGACAGCAACCTGCTCCTGCGCATCGCCAACGACCCGGCAAGCCCCACCTACACGCGCAGCGAGCCGGTGGGCATGTACGTCTACGCCCCCGACAAGACGCAGCTGAACCAGGCGTTCGCCCGCATCGCCTCGGAAATTCTCCGCCTTTCGCGGTAATGGCGAGCTGAAGCGCGGGCCTCCGGTTCCGCGCGCCGCGCCTGCAACCCCGGGCGGCGCCCCCGCTTTCCTCCGGCGCCGCGCCGGATGAAAATACGGGAAGACCCATGGCACGCCTCCACGCGATCCTTCTGGCCTTGCTGGCCGCCGGCACGCTGCCGGCGCAGTCTTCCCGCGAAATGAACGAGCTGAACTGGCAGGAATTCGCCCGGCTGGTTCCGGCGCAAATCCGAACCGTGCTGCTGCCCACAGGCACGCTGGAAGCGCACGGCGTCATCCACAACGGCGCCGACAACACCGCGCCGCTCGACCTGGCCCGGGCCATGGCGCCGCGGCTGAACGCGCTCGTCGCGCCGCTCATCCCCTACGGCGTCACCGGGAGCCTCGACGGCTACCCGGGCACGTTCCAGATTTCGGAAGCCGCCTACCGCCCGTTCGTCGCCGATGTGCTGAAGGGCCTGGCCCGCAACGGCTTCCGCAACATCATCGTCGTCAACGGCCACGGCGGCCCGCAAACGGCCATCCTCAACGAGCTGGCCGAACAGGCCGGCCGCGAGCACCGCGTGCGCGTTCTGGTCGTCAACTGGTGGAGCGCCTGTTCGGAAGCCACGTTCAAGGTCTTCGGCGAGGACGGCGGCCACGCCGGCTGGAACGAAACGGCCTTCACGCAAGCGGCGCATCCGCAACTGGTCCGCCGCGACCTCTACAGCAAGGACCTGGAACTTCCCCGCCCCGCCGCCGGCAGCTGGGCCGCGTTCCCTTTCCCTGCGCCCGTGATCCTCTATCAGCCCGGCCAGGGCTCGGTCCGGTTTGACGAGGCCAAGGCGAAGGAGTATTTTCAGGCAGTAACGGATTGCATGACGAAACTCGTCGAGGGGATTATCGAACGATGGGACCGAATGAACCTCTATCCCGCCGCGGCTTCGCCCGCCTCGCCGCGCTAGCCGGCGCATTGCCCGTGCTCACCGAGCGGGCCCTGGCGCAGTTGAGTTATCCGGGCGAGGCCCCGCCCGACGCGGTCCTCCTGAACGCCAACGAGAACCCGCTGGGGCCGTGCGCCGAGGCGCTGGAAGCCATGCGGGAAGCCCTGTTTCGCGGCGGCCGGTACCAGTTCGGCGAGACCCTCCGGCTGGCGCGCACGGCGGCGCGGCTGGAGGGCGTGCCCGAGAGCCACGTGCAGTCTTTCGCCGGCTCGAGCGACCCGCTGCACCGCGTCGTGCTCGCTTTTTGCGGCCCCGGGCGGGCCTTCGTCACCGCCGATCCGGGCTACGAGGCCGGCGAGCGCGCCGCCGCCTTCGCCGCCGCGCCCGTGCGCCGCGTGCCGCTCACGCGGGACTACGCTCACGACATCGAGGCCATGCTTCGCGCCGCGGGCAAGGAGGCGGGCGTGTTCTACGTCTGCAACCCGAACAACCCCACCGGCACGCTGACGCCGCCCGGCGCAATCGATCATCTGGTCCGCAACATGCCGGCCGGCAGCGTGGCGCTCATCGACGAAGCCTACATCCATTTCTGTGAAGCGCCGTCCTCAATGGACCTGGTGCGCGAGGGCAAGGACGTCGTCCTGCTCAGGACATTTTCGAAGATTTACGGCATGGCCGGCCTGCGCGCCGGGCTGGCCTTCGCGCGGCCCGATTTGCTCGACCGCATCCGGCCCTACGGGACGGGCTTCCTGCCGGTGACCGGCATGGCAGGCGCCATCGCGAGCCTCGAAGCCAGAGGCGTCGTCGCCGAGCGGCGCGAATTCTTCCGCCGCACGCGCGAAAATCTGTTCGCCTGGCTGCGCGAAAAGGGCATCGATTTCGTGCCGAGCGTCAGCAACAAGGTCATGATCCGCACGCCGAGGCCGGGCCGCGAAATCGCCGCCGCCATGGCCGCGCGCAAGGTGATCATCGGGCGCAGCTGGCCCTCCTGGCCGAACCACGTCCGCGTCACCATCGGCACGCCGGAGGAGATGGAGAAGTTCAAGGCCGCCTTCACCGAAGTGCTGGCCTCCTGACAAGCGCCGGGGCGGCCCGTGCGCCCGCGCCCCCTTGCCGCTGCGGGTGGAAAGGCCGGAAACGCCGCTGTGCGCCCGCGCCGCCAGCGCACCTCTGTGACGGCTGTAAATCCTCGGCCGTGCAACGCGCGGATTTACAAACAAAAACCCTCCGCGCGCGTTTGGAATGGCGAGAACCAGAGCAGGCGCTGGCGCCTGCCGGAGAAAAGGAGATCGCATTCCATGAAATCCATGCTGGGCAAAATGATCGGCGCGGCGCTGCTGGCGGCCTGTTTGGGCCCATCCCTGGCCCGAGCCGAGGGGCGGAAGCTGCGCGCGCAAATTCCGTTCGCATTTCAGGCCGGAGCCCACGCGCTGCCGCCCGGCCAGTACGAGTTCGAGCTGGTAGCGCACCGTTCGCTGTTGGTCATCGCCGGAGCGGGCGGGACGCGGCTCGCGCTCGTCACCGTGCCCGAGGAGCCATCCAGCGACCGGCAAGACTCGCACCTCGTCTTTGAGTGCCCGGAGACCGGCTGCCGGCTGGCCGGGGTTTCGGCCGCAGGCGCCCCGCACCGCGCCGCACTGCCGGCCGGGAAGAGTGCCATGCCGGTTGCGAAGGGCGGCAGGGCGGATCGGGTCATCGTGTCGCTGGCCGTGCGCTGAGGCGCCGCATGGCCCCTCGCGAACACCGCTGCGCTCTTCGCCGCCATCCGGGATATGGTTGCGCTCCGGTTTTCTATACAATGAGAGGTTCCGGGCATCTGAATGAACGGGTCAGGCGGATGCCTGCGGACGTCCTGAATCGATCAGGGAAACCGGAGCTCATCCATGGGAACGATTGCTTTGAACGGCGGTCTGGAAAGGACCGCCTTTTTCTATCAGTCCGTCGTCGGCAAGAAGGCGGTCATGGCGGTGACGGGCTGCATCCTCTGTCTCTTCGTGCTCGGCCACATGCTGGGCAACTTGCAGATCTACCAGGGGCCCCAGAAACTCAACCATTACGCGGAGTTTCTGCAAGGCCTGGGAGCCGGCCTGTGGGCGGTGAGGCTCGTCCTGCTGGCCTGCGTCGGGCTGCACATTCTGTCGGCCTACCAGCTGTGGCGGCTGAAGCTGAGCGCGCGCCCTTCGCCTTATCTGAAAAAGTCCTACGTGGCCACGTCGTACGCCGCCCGGACGATGATCTGGAGCGGGCCCATCGTGCTGGCCTTCATCATCTACCACCTGCTCCACTTCACCACCGGCCAGGCGCATCCCGATTTCCGCCGCGGCGACGTCTACCATAACGTCGTCGCCGGCTTCAGCAACCCGGCCGCCAGCCTTTTCTACATCGCCGCCAACATTCTGCTGGCGATCCACCTCTATCACGGCGCCTGGAGCATGTTCCAGACGGTCGGCGTCAACCACCCGCGCTACACGCCGTGGCTGAAACGGCTGGCCAAGCTCTATGCCTGGGTCATCGGCATCGGCAACGTGTCGATCCCGCTGGCGGTGCTGACCGGCGTCGTGAAGTAGGACGGGAGGAATTTCAAGCCATGGCATTCAATCTGGATCCGCGCACTCCCTCGGGCCCGCTCGAACAGCGCTGGGAGAAAGCCAAGCGGGAAATGAAGCTGGTGAGCCCGGCCAACCGGCGCAAGTACACGGTCATCGTCGTCGGCTCGGGCCTCGCCGGCGGCAGCGCCGCAGCGACGCTCGGCGAGCTTGGCTACAACGTGAAATGTTTCTGTTTCCAGGACTCGCCGCGCCGCGCGCACTCCATCGCCGCGCAGGGCGGCATCAACGCGGCCAAGAACTACCAGAACGACGGCGACAGCGTCTACCGGCTCTTTTATGACACGATCAAGGGCGGCGACTTCCGCTCCCGCGAGTCCAACGTCTACCGCCTGGCCGAAGTGAGCGTCAACATCATCGACCAGTGCGTGGCCCAGGGCGTGCCCTTCGCGCGCGAATACGGCGGAACGCTCGCCAACCGCAGCTTCGGCGGGGCGCAGGTGTCGCGCACCTTCTACGCGCGCGGCCAGACGGGCCAGCAGCTGCTGCTCGGCTGCTACCAGGCGCTCGAGCGCCAGGTCGACGCCGGGCGCGTGCAGATGTTCTACCGCCACGAGATGCTGGATCTCGTGGTCATCGACGGCCGCGCCCGCGGCATCGTCACGCGCAACCTGGTCACCGGCGCCATCGACTGCCACGTCGCCGACGCCGTCGTGCTCGCCACCGGCGGCTACGGCAACGTCTTCTATCTTTCCACCAACGCCAAAGGCTCCAACGCCACCGCCATCTGGCGCGCCTGGAAGCGCGGCGCGGGCTTCGGCAACCCCTGCTTCACGCAGATCCACCCCACCTGCATCCCGCAGACCGGCGACTACCAGTCCAAGCTCACCCTGATGAGCGAGTCGCTGCGCAACGACGGCCGCATCTGGGTCCCGAAGAAAAAGGGCGACACGCGCAACCCCAACGACATTCCCGAAGAGGAGCGCGATTACTACCTTGAGCGGATGTACCCGGCCTACGGCAACCTTTGCCCGCGCGACATCGCCTCGCGCGCGGCCAAGCTGATGTGCGACCAGGGCTACGGCGTCGGCCCCGGCGGCCGCGGCGTGTATCTCGATCTCAAGGAAGCCATCCAGCGGCTGGGCCGCAAGACGATCGAGGAGCGCTACGGCAACCTGTTCGAGATGTACGAGCGCATCACCGGCGAAGACCCCTACACCGTGCCGATGCGCATCTACCCGGCCGTCCACTACACCATGGGCGGCCTGTGGGTCGACTACCACCTGCAAAGCACCATCCCCGGCCTGTTCGTGCTGGGCGAGGCCAACTTCAGCGACCACGGCGCCAACCGCCTCGGGGCCAGCGCGCTGATGCAGGGCCTGGCCGACGGCTACTTCATCATCCCCTACACCATGGGCCACTTCCTCGCCCAGGTGAAGCCCGGCGGGGTGGACGCCTCCCATCCGGAATTCCGCGCCGCCCGCGAGCAGGTCACGGAGAGAACCAGGAAGCTTCTCTCCATCAAGGGCAAAAAAACCGTGGATGATTTCCACCGCGAGCTCGGCAAAATCATGTGGGAATACTGCGGCATGGCCCGCAATGCCTCCGGGCTCAGGCGCGCGCTCGAAAAAATCCCGGAAATTCGCGAGGAATTCTGGCAGAACGTCAACGTGCCCGGCAGCGGCGAGGAACTCAACCAGAGCCTGGAAAAGGCCGGCCGGGTGGCGGATTTCCTCGAGCTCGGCGAGCTGATGTGCCTCGACGCGCTCGCGCGCGAGGAGAGCTGCGGCGGCCACTTCCGCGAGGAACACCAGACCGAGGAAGGCGAGGCCAAACGCGACGACGAGCGCTTCTGCCACGTGGCCGTCTGGGAGTACGCCGGCGAGGGCAAGGCTCCTGTCCGCCACATCGAGCCGCTGAATTTCGAGTTTGTCCATTTGGCGCAGCGCAGCTACAAGTGAGGAAGGCAGGCGATGAAAATCATCCTGAACATCTGGCGTCAGAAGAACGCTTCCAGCCCCGGCAAGATGGTGCGCTACGAGCTCGACAAGGTCAACGAGCACATGTCGTTTCTGGAGATGCTCGACGTGCTCAACGAAGAGCTCACGCGCAAGGGCGAGGATCCGGTGACGTTTGAGCACGACTGCCGCGAGGGCATCTGCGGCTGCTGCGGCTTCATGATCAACGGCATCCCGCACGGGCCCGAGCGGGGCACCACGGTCTGCCAGCTCCATATGCGGCACTTCCGCGACGGCGATGAGCTGTGGCTGGAGCCGTTCCGGGCCAAGGCGTTTCCCGTCATCAAGGACCTGATGGTGGACCGCAGCGCCTTCGACCGCATTATCTCCGCCGGCGGCTACATCAGCATCAACACGGGCTCGGCGCCCGAGGCCAATTCCATTCCGGTGAAGAAGCAGTGCGCCGACCGGGCGATGGACGCCGCCGCCTGCATCGGCTGCGGCGCCTGCGTGGCCGCCTGCCCCAACGCCTCCGCCTCCCTGTTCGTTTCCGCCAAGATCGCCCACCTCGGCCTGCTTCCGCAGGGCCAGCCCGAGCGCGACCGCCGCGCCCTGCGGATGGTTCTGAAAATGACCGAGGAAGGCTTCGGCTATTGCACCAACACGGGCGAGTGCGAGGCGATCTGCCCGAAGGGCGTCAAGATCGAAAACATCGCCATGATGCACCGCGACTACCTGAAGGCCGTGGCGACATTCCGCGAAGAGTCCCGGGTCGGCGGCGCAGGCTGAGCCCGGCCGGCGCCGCCTGTGCGGCAGCTTCCGCTCCGAAACTCGAAAAACGCGCCCTTTCGGTGGTATTCTGGCATCGTGAGGCGGCCCCGTCTGCTGTTCCTTCTCGCGCCGGCCCTGTGGCTCCTGCTTCCGCCCGCCTTTCCCGCGGCGCAACCGAAGCCCGGCGCGAAGAAGCCGGCCGCCGGACAGCGGGCCGCGCCCGCGGCAGGGCAACGCAAATCAGCCGGGGCGCGCAGAGCGAGTGGCGCGCGCGCAGCCGCGGCCCGGCCCCGGTCCCAACAGCAGCCGGACCCCGCGCGCATCCGCGAAATCCAGCAGGCGCTCGCCGAGCGCGGCTATGCCGTGGAGCCGACCGGCGTTTGGGACGCGGCCACCGTGGCCGCGCTGGCCAAGTTCCAGGAAGATCACCAGATCAACAATCTCAGCGGCAGGGGCAAGCTGGATCCGCTCACCCTGATCGCTCTCGGGCTCGGCCCGTCCTACAGCCGCCCGGCGCTTTCCGGCGCCGCGGGCGGACAAACCAACACGGAAGGAAACCCACCATGATCATTGGCGTACCCCGCGAAGTGAAGGATCACGAATCCCGCGTCGGCCTTGTCCCTCACGGCGTCACCACGCTGGTGGAGGCAGGCCATCAGGTTGTCGTGCAGACCCGCGCCGGCAGCCTCAGCTCCATCACCGACGAGGAATACCTGGAGGCCGGCGCCCGCATCGCGCCCACCGCGGGCGACGTCTGGAACGTCGCCGACATCATCGTCAAGGTGAAAGAGCCGCAGCCCTCCGAATACGGCTTTCTGCGCGAGGGGCTCACCATTTTCACCTACCTCCACCTGGCGCCGCTGCCCGAGCTGACGCAGAAAATGCTGGAGACAAAAGTCACCGGCATCGCCTATGAAACCATCCAGGAGGAGGACGGCTCGCTGCCTTTGCTGACGCCGATGAGCGAAGTCGCCGGCCGCATGGCCGTGCAGATCGGCGCCCAATACCTCGAGGCGCAAAATGGCGGCCGCGGCGTGCTGCTCGGCGGCATCCCCGGCGTGGCCCCGGGCAACGTGGTGGTGCTCGGCGGCGGCACCGTCGGCCACAACGCCGCGCGCGTGGCCCACGGCCTCGGCGCCAACGTCACCATCATCGACAAGAACCTCAACCGCCTGCGCGAGCTCGACGACATCTACAACGGCGGCGTCATCACGCTGGCTTCCAACGCGTGGACCATCCGCGAGTCGCTCCGCCATGCCGACCTCGTCATCGGCGCGGTGCTGATCCCCGGCGCCAGCGCGCCCAAGCTGGTCAAGCGCGACATGCTCCAGGTGATGAGACGCAACGCGGTCATCGTCGACGTCGCCATCGACCAGGGCGGCTGCTTTGAAACCTCGCGCCCCACGACGCACACCGACCCCGTCTACTTCGTCGACAACGTCCTGCACTACTGCGTTTCCAATATGCCCGCCGCCGTGCCGCACACCTCCACTTATGGCCTGACGAACGCCACGTTCCCGTACCTGTTGCAGCTGGTCAACAAGGGCGTGCGCGAGGCCATCTCCTCCAATCGCGCCCTCGCTCTCGGGGTCAACACATACAAGGGCCACTGCACGCACCCGGCGGTGGCCGAGTCCCAGAACATCCCCTACACGGAGCTCTCGAAGCTGCTCTGAAGCCCGCACAAGACGCCGCGCGGCGCGCGCCCCCCTTCGCGCCGCGCGGCCGCCTGCTTTGCTCCCTGACGGCGGAACGGCGATTGCGCTATCGTATGGGGTTTCCCCATGGCACGCATTCACCCGTTCCGCGCCCTCCGCTACACGGCGAAAGCCGGAGACATCGGCAAGCTCGCCACCTTGCCCTACGATGTGATCCCCGCGGAGCTCGAGCAGGAATACAAGGAGCGCAGCCCGTATAATTTCGCGCATCTCATCCTGCCTCGCGGCGACTACGCCGGGGCCGCGGCGCGGCTTGCCGAATGGCGCCGGCAGGGCATTCTGGCCGAAGAAACAGAAGAGGCGGTTTATGTTTACGAGCAGGCATTCCCTTCCCCTTCCGGCGGCGAAGTCCTCGTGCGCCGCGGCTTCATCGCCCTCGGCGACACCGAACCCTACGGCGAGACCGTCTACCGCCACGAGTTCACCTTGAGCGGCCCCAAAGAGGACCGCTTCCGCCTGCTCGAAGCCACCCGCGTGCAGTTCGACTCCATCTTCATGCTCTTCCCCGACCCGGAGCGCGACGTGGAGCGCCGGCTCGCCGCCGCGGCGGCCGCGCCGCCCGAGGTCGAATACACCGACCACCAGCAGACCCGCCACCGCCTCTGGAAGATCGCCGACAAGGAGTGGATCTCCGGACTTCAGGCATCCATGGCGCCGCGAAAACTGCTCATCGCCGATGGCCACCACCGCTACGAAACCGCGCTGCGGATCGGCCAGCCGCACACGATGATGACCTTCGTCGCGTTCGAATCGCCGGGGCTGCGCTGCTTCGCCACGCACCGGCTGGTGCACTCCTTGCCCGGCTTCGACCCGGCGCGGTTTCTGGCCTCGTTGCCGAATGTGGCGCCTGGCCTCGACCCGCTGGTCTCCCCGCCCGGCTTCGTCCGCATCGGAGTCGTCACCGCCACGGGCGAATATCACACCGACGTCCCTGCCCCGGAAGGCGCGCTGAATGTCGTCGTGCTCCATGAGAAAATCCTCGCGCCGTTGCTGGGGATCACAGCCGAAGCGGCCGCCGCGGGCAATCACCTGTCTTATACCCGCTCGCGCGAGGAGGCCTGCGAAGCGGTGCGCGCAGGCCGCGCCCTGGCCGCATTTCTCCTCGAAGACCTGCCCGTCGAAGGGCTGGCGCGCGCCGCTTTCTCCGGCCGGGTGCTGCCGCAGAAGTCGACCTACTTCTATCCCAAGCTCGGCTCGGGCCTGGTGATGTACGAACTGCCCCGCTGATGCGCCGGGGTGCAGCCGCCCGCACCCGCATCCATCCGGGATAATCGTCTTGTGAGCCGCAAGAACCGGTTATTGGCATCGCTTGTTGTGCTGTGGCTGCCCGCCGGCGCGCCGGCGCGCGCGCAGGCGGTGATGGATGCGCTCAACGCCACCGCCTGGGTGCAGACCTCGGTCGAGTACCGCGCCTGCGCGTTGCAGGCGTGGCGCTCGGCGCGCCTTTCGCTCGACCGCGCCCTGAAGGACAAGCGCTGGACGGCGGCCCTGGAGCAGTCCGGCGACCCGCGCCGCCTGCCGCCCGCCATCATTGTCGACATCGACGAAACCGTGCTCGACAACTCGCCGGGCCAGGCGCGGTTTCTGCTGCACGGCGACGGGCGCTACTCGCAGGAGCTCTGGGAACAGTGGACGGCGGAGAAGCGCGCCGCGGCGGTGCCCGGGGCGCGGGAATTCCTCTCGGCTGCGGCCGCGCGCGGCGTAACAGTGTTCTACATCTCGAACCGCGGCGAGCGCGAGGCGCAGGCCACGCGCGAAAATCTCCTCGCGCAGGGATTCCCGCTGCGGGACCCGGTCGCCGGCGGCCTGGGCGACGCGCTCCTGCTGCGCGGCGAACGCCCCGAATGGACCTCCGACAAGAGCGTGCGCCGCGCCGCCGTGGCGGCGCATTACCGCATCCTCCTGCTGTGCGGGGACGACCTCAACGACTTCTTCCCCGCGCGCCTCTCCCCCGCCGAGCGCCACGCGCGGGCGCGCGCTTACGATGCATGGTGGGGCGAGCGGTGGATCATCCTGCCCAACCCGATGTACGGCTCGTGGGAAGATTCCCTTTACGGGTTCGACCGGACGCTTTCGCCCGTGGAAGTGCAGCAGCGCAAGCTGAAGGCGCTGCGAACGAAATGACACCGCAGCCCGCGGATCAGGACAACCGGCCCCCCGGCCGCGCGCCCGGCGGCCGAAGAGCGGACATGAAGGCGCAACGGCGCACTCTCCTGCCGGCTTTCCTTCTGGCGCTCGCCGTGTGGCTGGCCGCGGTGTTGTTTTCGTTCACTTCGCTGGGCGGGCAGTTCGACAACAACGTGTACGACTTCCTGTTCCGCGCCTTTCCGCCGCAGCCCCCGCAAGGGCCGGCCGTGCTGGTCGCCTTCGATGAGCGCACTTTCCGGCAGCACGGCGGCATCCGCAGGCTGCGCGCCAATCTCGCCCGCGTGATCGAGCGCGTGGCGGAGGCGAAACCCGCGGCGGTGGCTGTCGACATCACTCTGGCCGATCCGGGCGACCCGCAGGAAGATGCGCGCCTGGCCGCCGCCTTCGCCCGCGTGCCGGCCCTGGTGCTGGCTTGCGAGATGATGCCGGACGGCTCCGGCTGGCAGGACCCGCTCGAAGACTTCCGCCGCCGTGCGGCCGCGCTCGGCCACGTGTCCACGCTGGCCGGGCCGTACGACGAGGTGAACCGCCGCATCACGCTGGAACGCGCCGCGGGCCGCGTGCGCCGCTGGGCGCTGTCGCTGGAAATGCTCCGCATGGTCGCCGGCGGCGACATCGTGGCATCCCCTTCCGACATCGCCGTCGGCGCAAGGCTGATTCCGTCGCGCCAGGACGAGGGCCGCCCGCTGCGCGTCCGGTACTCCGAACAGGGCGTCCCGGCGGTCCCGGCCGGCGACCTGCTGGACGGCGCGCCCGCGGACGCGCTCGCCGGCAAAGCGGTGTTCATCGGCGTCACGGCGATCTCCGCGGCGCCGGACCGCCTGTTCACCCCGCTTTCGCGCGGGATGCCCGCAGCCGGCGTCGCCATCCATGCGCAGGCCTTCCAGACGCTCTACGCCGGCGCCTGGCTGCTGGACGCGCCGTTGTGGCTGACGCTGCTCGTCTCGCTGGCCGCGGCGCTGCTGATCGTCGCCTCGCTGTCGCTGCTGCTGCGCTGGCAGGGTTGGGCCGCGGCCGCGCTCGCGCTGGCCGCGGCGCACATTCTTCCCTGGTTTTGTTTCAAACAGGATCTGGTGATGGCGGCTTCCGCGCCGGCGGCAGCCTCCTGGCTCGCCCTGCTCGCCGGCGGCGCCTTCCGCTACTTCTTCGTGCGCCGCCGGCTGGAGGCCAGCGAGGCCGCCACGCGCCGCTACCAGCAGGCCTTCCACTTCGTCGCCCACGAGATGCGCACGCCGCTCACCGCCATCCAGGGCTCCAGCGAGCTGATCTCCCGCTACAACCTCCCCGAGGCCAAACGGCGCGAGCTCAGCCAGATGATCAACGCCGAATCGAAGCGCCTGGCGCGGATGATCACCACGTTCCTCGATGTCGAGAAGCTCTCCGCCGGGCAGATGGAGCTGCGCCTGGCGGAGCTGGACCTCGCCGCGCTGGCCGAGGCCTGCTGCCGCCGCGCCGCGCCGCTGGCCGAAAAGAAACGCATCGTGCTGGCCAACCGCGTTCCCGGCGGCATCCGCCTCAGGGCCGACGGGGAGCTGCTCGAATACGCCGTCTACAATCTCCTCACCAACGCCGTCAAGTACTCGCCCGAGCAGACCGAGGTCGTCATCGGCGCCTCGGCCGGCGGCGGCCGCGTGCGCCTGTGGGTGGCCGACCAGGGCATCGGCATGGACGAGGAGGAGATGAAGCAGCTGTTCCGCAAGTTCTACCGCACCCGCCGCGCCGAGCAGTCCGGCGAAACCGGCACGGGCATCGGCCTGTCGATCGTGCGCCAGATCGTCGAGCTGCACGACGGGGCGATCTCTGTCGAGAGCGCGCCTGGCAAGGGTTCCACGTTCACTGTCGAGCTGCCGGCACGGTAAACTGGTTGTCTGGCATGACGCCGCTGCTGCTCGTGGAAGACGATCCGGGCGTCCGTTCGACGCTCGCCACGTTTCTCGAGCTCGAAGGCTATGCCGTCGACGCCGTGGCGTCGACGCGCGAGGCGCTCGAGCGGCTCCGGTCCCGTTCCTACCCGCTCATCGTCAGCGATATCTACATCGACGACCGCACCGGCATCGACATCCTGCACGCCGCGCGCTCGTCCTGCCCCGAGGCCAGGGTGATCCTGATGTCGGCGCGGGGCAGCATGGAAACGGTGATGGCGGCCACGAAGGGCGGCGCCTACGACTACATCGCCAAGCCGTTCGAGCTGGACGACCTGCTGCAAATCCTCAGGCGCGCCGAGGGCCGCGGCGCCGACGGCGACGAGGAAGTGGAGCCCGAGGAGCCGCTGCCGACGGAAATGATCGGCAGCAGCCCGAAAATGGTCGAGATTTACAAGACCATTTCCCGCGTCGCCCCCACCGAAGCCCTCGTCCTCATCGAAGGCGAAACCGGCACCGGCAAGGAGCTGATCGCGCACATGATTCACGCCAATTCCCCGCGCGCCCAGATGCCGTTCATCCCCGTAGACTGCGCCTCGCTCGCCCCCTCCCTGATCGAAAGCGAGCTGTTCGGCGCCATGCGCGGGGCCTACACCGGCGCCGACCGCGACCGCACGGGCGTCTTCGAGGCCGCCAACGGAGGCACGGTTTTTCTCGACGAAATCGGCGAAATCGACCTGAATTTTCAGCTGAAGCTGTTGCGTTTTTTGCAGGAAAAAGAGATCCGGCCGCTCGGCTCCTCGCGGCCGAAGAAGGTGGACGTGCGCGTCATCGCCGCCACCAACCGCAACCTGCGGAAGATGGTCGAGGAGGGAAAGTTCCGCGAGGACCTCTGGTACCGCCTCGACGTGGTCCGCATCACCGTCCCGCCGCTGCGCGAGCGGCGCGGCGACATCCCGCTGCTGGCCGCCGCCTTCCTGAAACGCTACAACGAGCGCTACGGCCTGGACGCGCGGATCACCGAAAGCGGCCTCAAGGCCCTGTGCGAATACTCCTGGCCGGGCAACGTGCGGCAGTTGCAGCACATGATCGAACGGCTCGTCATCCTCGCCCCCGGCGGCAGAATCACCGAAGACGCGGTCGAGGACGCCATCCGCAGCTCCAGCCCGAAAGAGGAGCCGGGCGAAACGCTGGCCGAGGCCGAGGCCGAACAGATCCGCAAGGTGCTCGCCGCCACCGGCGGCAACAAGAGCCGCGCCGCGCGCATCCTCGGCATCGAACGCAAGACCCTCTACCGCAAGCTCGAGCGCATGGGGCTGGCCTGAGCGGCGCGGCGCCTGCGGGCGTGCCGCCCCGGCCGGCGCGCTACACTGGTGTCGGATCCCCACATGCATCCCAGGATTCACGGCACCACCATTCTGGTTGTGCGCCGCGGCGGCAAGACCGTGATGGCCGGCGACGGGCAGGTGACCCTCGGCACGGAAGTGCTGAAGGCGCGCGCCAACAAGCTCCGGCGGCTTCACAAGGACCGGATTCTGGCCGGGTTCGCCGGGTCCACGGCGGACGCTTTCGCGCTGTTTTCGCGCTTTGAGTCCAAGCTCGAGCAGTTCAACGGCAATCTGCCGCGCAGCGTCGTCGAGCTCGCCAAGGACTGGCGCACCGACCGCGTCCTGCGCCACCTGGAGGCGCTGCTGCTGGTGGCCGACGAGGAGCACGTCTACATCCTGAGCGGCAACGGCGACGTCATCGAGCCGGACTCCGACTGCGCCGCCATCGGCAGCGGCGGGACCATCGCGCAGGCGGCCGCGCGGGCGCTGCTCGAAAACACCGACCTCGACGCCCGCGCCATCGTCGAAAAGGCCATGACCATCGCCGCCGATATCTGCATTTACACCAACCACAATTTCCAGATCCAGGAGATTGGCTGACCATGGTGCTCTACCTGCCCGGCGATGCCAGCCGCGACGAGCCGCTGCTCGACGAACTCACGCCCCGCCAGATCGTCGCCGAACTCGACAAGTACGTCATCGGGCAGGCGGAGGCCAAGCGCGCCATCGCCATCGCCTTGCGCAACCGCATCCGCCGCCAGAGGCTCGACGCCGAGATCGCCGAGGATGTGATGCCGAAGAACATCCTCATGATCGGCCCCACCGGCGTCGGCAAGACCGAGCTGGCCCGCCGCCTGGCGAAGCTGTCCAACTCGCCCTTCCTCAAGGTGGAGGCCTCGAAATTCACCGAGGTGGGCTACATCGGCCGCGACGTCGACAGCATGATCCGCGACCTCGTCGAGGTCGCCATCGACATGGTGCGCGAGCAGAAGCTCGACGAAGTCGCCGACCGCGCCGAGGAGCTGGCCGAGGAGCGCCTGCTCGACGCCCTGATGCCGCCCTCGCCCGAACCGAGCGAAACGGCCGAGCGCACCCGCGAAAAACTCCGCGAACGGCTCCGCGCCGGGCGCCTCGACGACCGCATGGTGGAGATCGAGGTGAAGGAGCGCGGGCCCACCTTCGAGATCTTCGGCAACACCGGCAGCGAGGAGATGGACATGAACCTGCGGGAATTCCTCCCGCAGCTGTTCGGCCAGCGCACCACCCGCCGCACCATGCGCGTCTACGAAGCCTTCGATTATCTGGTCCAGGAGGAGGAAAACAAGCTCGTCGACATGGACCAGGTGACGCGGATCGCCATCGAGCGCGTCGAGCGCAGCGGCATCATTTTCCTCGACGAGATCGACAAGATCGCCGGGCGCGAGTCCGGCCACGGCCCCGACGTCAGCCGCGAAGGCGTGCAGCGCGACATCCTGCCCATCGTGGAAGGCACCACGGTGAACACCCGCTACGGCTTCGTCCGCACCGATCACATCCTCTTCATCGCCGCCGGCGCGTTCCACGTCTCCAAGCCCAGCGACCTCATCCCCGAGCTCCAGGGCCGCTTCCCGATCCGCGTCGAGCTGAAATCGCTCACCGAAGAGGATTTCGTCCGCATTCTCACCGAGCCCAGGAACGCGCTCACCCGGCAGTACGCGGCGCTGATGGAGACCGAGGGCATCAAGCTCAGCTTCACGCCGGACGCCATCCGGGAAATGGCGCGGTTCGCCCGCCTGGTGAACGAGTCGAGCGAAAATATCGGCGCGCGCCGGCTGCACACCATCATGGAGAAAGTGCTCGAGGAGATCAGCTTCGAAGGGCCGGACCTGCGCAAGAAGAAAGTGGTCATCGACGCCGACTACGTACGGAAACAGCTCAAGGATATCGTCGAAGACCAGGATTTGAGCCGCTATATCCTGTGAAATTCCGGCGCAAATTTCTTCTTTTTCCGCTGACGCTCGCGCTGCTGCGCTGCGGCTACACGGGCGACCCGCTGCCGCCCGCGCTGATGATCCCGCAGCCGGTGGCCGACCTTTCCGGCTTCCAGCTCGGCGAGGCAGTCCTCCTGCGGTTCACCCTGCCCGAGAAGACCACCGAAGACCTCGTCCTCGCGCGCCCTCCGGAAATCGAGCTGCGGGCGGCGCCCAACCCGGCGGGCGGCTTTGACATGGAGCGCTGGCTGGCGGCCAGCGAACGCCTGCCCGCCGGCGAGGTTCGCGAGGGCAAAGTCGAGGCGCGCCTGCCGGCCCGGCCGTGGGCGGGCAAGGAGATGGTGTTCGCCGTGCGGACCATCGGCCCCCGCGGCCGCGCCTCGAAATGGTCCAATCTGCTGGTGCTCCGCATCGTCCCGCCGCTCCGGGCGCCCGCGCAGGTTCGCGCGGAGGCGACCGAGCGGGGCATCCTCGTTTCCTGGCAGGGGGACGGAACCAGATGGCGCGTCTGGCGCAGCGAGGGCAAGGAGCCGGTCCTGGCGGCCGAAGTCGCCGAGCCGCGCTGGCTCGACACTGGCGTCCAATACGGGTCCGCCTATGAATACACGGTCCAGCAAGTGGCGGACACGGGCGCGGGCCTGGCTCTGAGCGAGCCCTCCGCCGCCGCGCGCGTCCAGTACGAAGACGTTTTTCCGCCCGCGCCGCCTGCCGGGCTGCGCGTGATCGCCGGGGCGGGCACGATCGAGCTGAACTGGGAGCGCAACACCGAGCCCGACTTCAAGGCCTTTCAGGTCTGGCGCGCCGAAAACGGCGGCCCGCTGGTCCGTTTGGGGGAACCGTTGGCCGAATCCTCCTTCAGCGACGCCAATATCGTCAGCGGCCGGCGCTACCGCTATGCGGTTTCCGCCATCGACGAGAAGGGCAACGAAAGCCGGCCGTGCGAGCCGGTGGAAATCGTCGCACCATAGAAGAGATGCCTTTCTACGCACGCATTGCCAGGGATTCCGCCGTGCCCATGGACGCGCCCGACCACCACCCGGGCGTCCTCCGCGGCCGGATCGAACACGACCGCTTCGTCGCGCCCGCCGGCGCCAGCTTCCCGCTGGACTCGGTGCGCTTCCTTCCCCCGGTGTGCCCCGGCAAGATCGTTTGCGTGGGCCGCAACTACGCCGAACACGCGCGCGAGCTGGGCAACGAGGTGCCCGCCGAGCCGCTCCTGTTCCTGAAGCCGCCCTCCTCGCTGAACGCACACCGCGCGCCGGTTGTCTTTCCGCGCGGCGCACAGGTGCTTTCTTACGAGGGCGAGCTCGCGCTCGTCATCGGCAGGCGCGTGCGGCGCGCGCCGGCCGCGCGGGCATGGGACGCCGTGGCGGGCTTCACTGTTCTGAACGACATCACGGCGCGGGACTGGCAGAAGAAGGACGGCCAGTGGACACGCGCGAAGGGCAGCGACACGTTTTGCCCCGTCGGCCCGTGCTGGGTGGCGAAGGAGGACGTCCGCTTCGAGGACCTTCGCATCGTCACCCGCGTCAACGGCGAAGTGAAACAGGACGCCCCGGTCACAGCGATGATCTTCGGCGTGCCGCAGTTGATCGAGTACATCACCTCGTTCATGACTCTCGAGCCGGGCGACCTGATCGCCACCGGCACCCCGCCCGGCGTCGGCGCGCTCCAGCCGGGCGACGTCGTCACCGTGGAGATCCCGGGCATCGGCACGCTGGAAAACCGCATCGAACCGGAGCCGGCCTGACGCAGCGGGTGTAAAACATTCTTGTATGGAAGTGGTTTGGACAGACCCGCGCTTCTGGCTTCTCGCGGCGGCCGCCGCCGGCCTGATGGCCGCAGCCGTGCGGATTGTCTTCCGGCGCCGCCTGACTCCCGCCGAAAAGGAACGCCGCCGGCGCATGGCGCTCAACCGCTGCCAGCGCACCGTGGAAGGACTCGTGCTCGACGCCGGCCCCGACCTGATCCACTATCAGTACGAGCTGAGCGGCGTCGCCTACTCGGCTTCGCAGGACGTCTCCGCGCTGCGCCACCTGCTTCCCGGGGATCCGGCGCGGCTGGCCGGCCCTGTCCACGTCAAGTATGACCCGCGCAACCCGGCCAACTCCATCATCCTGTGCGAGGAGTGGTCCGGGCTGCCGGGATTGTCCGTCAGAAAGGAGCTCAAGGATGCTACGGAAATGGACCGGATGGAAAAGCTGGGCGGCGGCTGTGCTGCTGCTGGCGCTGGGCGCAGCCCTGCAAGCGGCGGTGAATAAGTACAACAAGCCGAAGACCGTCCTTCATATCGTCACGCTGTATTACAAGGACGGAACCACGGAAGAGCAGAAGCAGGCCGTGCTGGAGGGGGTGGAAAAGATGGCCGCGGAAATTCCCGGCATCCGCAACCTCTGGCTGAAGCCCATGAAAGTCCAGGGCACGCGCGCCGAGCGCCAGCCCGACGGCTCCTACCGCATGCGCCCGATGACCGACGCCTTCGTCATCGAATTCGAAAGCGAGGCCGCCTTCAAGGCCTATGAGGACCACCCGGCGCACCGGGCCTGGGCCGACAAGATCTACCTGCCGGTTCGCGGCTACTCCTACACGCACGACATTACCAACTGAGCGGCGCGCAGCGGGACGGCGGCGCAATTGTATTCTGGAAGCTATGTACCGCTGTCTGTTCCTCCTGGCGGCTGCCGCCGTCACCCTGCCCGCACAACAGAAGTTCGAGTTCTGGCCGGGCGCCCAGTACGACCCGGCCATTCCCACGGTCGAGAAGGTTCTCGGCTACGAGCCGGGCGCGCGCCACGCCACGCACGCCGACATCGTGCGCTACTTCGAGGCGCTGGCCGCCGCGGCGCCCGGCCGCATCCGGCTGTTCGACTACGGCAAGACCTGGGAAGGCCGGCGCCTGTTCTATGCGGCCATCTCCGGCGAGGAAAACATCCGCCGCCTGGCCGAGATCAAGGCCGGCCAGCAGCGTCTGGCCGATCCGCGCAAGACGCCCGAGCCGGAAGCGCGCAAGCTCATCGCGGCCGCGCCTTCCGTCGTCGCGCTGATGTACGGCGTCCACGGCAACGAAATCTCCTCGCCCGACGCCGCCCTCGTGGTCGCCTACCACCTGCTCGCCGCCCGTTCCGACCCGATGATGGACCAGATCCGCCGCCAGGTGGTCGTGCTGCTCGACCCGCTGCAAAACCCCGACGGCCGCGAGCGCTTCATCCACAACTTCGTCACCAATCTCGGGCTCGAACCCGACCCCAGCCCGTCGGCGGCCGAGCGCGTCGAGCCGTGGCCCGGCGGAAGGTCGAACCACTATCTGTTCGACATGAACCGCGACTGGTTCGCCCTCACGCAGCCGGAAACGCTCGGCCGCGTGCGCTACCTGCGCGAATGGCTTCCGCACGTCGTGGTCGACCTGCATGAAATGGGCTCGAATTCCACCTACTTTTTCACCCCCGGCGCGCCGCCATACAACCCCCATATCACCGCAGAGCAGAAAAAACAGATGCAGTGGTTCGGCCAGAATAACGCGAAATATTTCGACCGTTTCGGCTGGCCGTATTTCACCCGGGAGGTGTTCGACGAGTTTTACCCCGGCTACGGCGCCTCCTGGCCGTGGTTTTACGGCGGCATGGGCATGACCTATGAGAACGCGAGCGTTCGCGGCCTGGTCGTGCGCCGCTCCGACGACACGCTGTACGCCTACCCCGAGAGCGTGCGCAAGCATTTCGTCGCTTCCATCGCCACCTGCGAGACCGCGGCCCGCCAGCGAGAGGCGCTGCTCGGGAATTTCCGGCAATACCAGGTGACCGCCATCGAGGAAGGCAAGAAAGAGCCGGTCAAGGAATACGTCCTGCCGCGCCGCGGCGACACAAGCGCAGTGGACAAGCTCGCCGGCATCCTGGCCGAGCACGGCATCGAGGTGCGCCGCGCCAGCGCCGATTTCGAGGCCGGCGGCAGGAAATACCCGGCCGGGTCATACCTGGTCAGCGCCGCGCAGCCGCGCAAGCGGCTCATCCGCGTCCTGCTGGAACGGAACATCCCTCTCGAGGAGAAGTTCGCCCAGGAGCAGGAGCGCCGCCGCAAGAAGGGGCTGCCGGACGAGATCTACGACGTCACCGGCTGGAGCCTGCCGCTGATGTACAACGTGGAGTGCGACGGCCTGGAAGCGCCCGCGAACGTGGCCGCGGCGCCAGTGGCGGCGCCCTACCAGCCGAAAGGCTCGGTGAGCGGGCGCGCCGAGGTGGCCTATCTCGTGCCCTGGGGCACGCAGGCCGCCGGCCGTTTCCTCACCGCCGCGTTGCGGGGCAACCTGCGCGTGCTCACCGCCAACAAGCCCTTCACGCAGAACGGGCGCCGCTACCCGTCGGGCACTCTGATCGTATTGGTGAAGCACAACGGCGCCGACGTCCATGACAAGGTGGCGCGAATCGCCGAAGCGAGCGGCGCCGAAGTCGTCGCCACGAACACAAGCTGGGTGGAGGATGGCATCGACTTCGGCAGCAACAACGTCAGCGTCGTGCGCCGCCCCTCCATTGCGCTGGTGTGGGACTCGCCCACGTCTTCGTTGTCGGCCGGCGCCACGCGTTTCGTGCTGGAGCGCCAGTTCGGCTATCCGGTGACGGTGATCCGCGCCTCGAGCCTCGCCGCCGCCGATCTCAACAAGTTCCATGTGCTGATCCTGCCCAACGCGGGCGGCTTCGGCGGCGCCGGCTACGGCAGCGCGCTCAACGGCGCCGCCACCCGCATCCAGCAGTGGGTGCGCGAGGGCGGCGTCCTCATCGGCATCGGCGGCGCGCTCGGCTGGCTGTCCAGCCCGCAGGTGAACCTGCTCGCCATCCAGCAGGAGCAGCTCGCGCGCGAAGGCGCCGCGGCGCCGGCAGCCCGCCAGGCTGAGGCTGCCAAGCCCGGCGCAACAACAGCCCCCGCCGGCGCCGCCGCTGCGCCCGCACCTTCGCCCGCAGCCGCGCC